>BNJU01000285.1_pt1 | contig 129946 bp, 178 predicted proteins | sample 8539281 | NCBI WGS metagenome assembly BNJU01 (sample SAMD00202456, study PRJDB9452) | human saliva metagenome | isolation source: human saliva | place: Japan
CTTCTTCAGCTTTATCATATATAATCTCCAGGATCAATTTGTAGTACTAATTGTCTTTTCCATTACTTTCACTAAAATTTCTAGTTTTTCTTTAGTAGAGCTGATTACCATTTAGAGCTTCTTTTGCTTGCATCTATCTTTGTCTGCATCTATTTCCAGCTTGAGAAATGTTTTCTCTACTTTAATGGATCCTTCACATCTTCACAGCTTTATCGCTGCATGCAACTTTTCTATCGTCATCAGCATTATAGCATTTTTCATTTGCTATCTTTTGCTGTTACTTTCATCTACTAGAAGTTTGTAAACCTCTTCTACGTATTCTTATCACCGCTTTAGGCATCTCTTGCATTTGCTAATTGTCGCAAGATGCTATCTTCTTGTGTCGCTTTTTCTTTTGATAAGACTTTTTGAGCCTCTTCACAGCCAAGCTTTGGCATACACAAATTTCTCTAGAGTCTTCGTGTAGTATGCTTATCTTCTTTTAGTTTTATTTTCTAGGTGCTTTTACTAATTTAGATAATTCAGATTTATCTGCTTTCCTTACCATCTAATGATTTTACAATATAATATAAGTACGCTTTTCCTATTCTTCTCCTACATCACTCTGTGTTACATTTTCTTTTGTTAGTAATGCCTTAGCATCTTTTATACTGTTTTTCATATAATGCTCTTTTTCTCTGGATCTGCATTATAAAATTCATGATCATTTAAAAGCTGAGTTCTTTAACTTTATCTATATAGCTGTAATCCTTCAAAATTAGTTGGTTGTCCATCTAATTCATTTTGCTGTTTCTAATTTAGCTTTTTAACGCATTTATTTCATCCTGTGTTGGATTTGTTTTAGCTAATACTGCTTCTTCTTACCGCTTCATCATAAAGCTATAAAATTCTCCACCAGAAGCATTATAGTATTTTATAATTTGTATTTTTAGAATTACTTTCATCTACTAATGTAGAGCATCTTTTATCAGTTGCTTTTCCCATCTAAATCTTCAATAATTTCTTTAAGATTTTTACTGTTTCATCAACATTTTTGGTAGCTTCTGGGTTACTTGCTAATTTCTTAGCTTCTTCTATTGCATCATCATATTCTAGTCGCTTCACTAGCATTAAAGTATTTAGGTCGTTATGCATAGTATTTTTGAGCTCACATAGTTTATTTAACTCTTCATAATTTGTTGGTTGTCCATCTAATGCATTTTTGTAGCTTCACTTCTTTCTTCATTTTATCAATTTCAGTTTGAGTAGCATTGGTTTTGAGCTAATGTTTCTTCTGCTTTCACTGCATTATAGTAGTTTAACAATGCATCTTTACTTGCATTATAATACTTAGGATCTTTTTGTTACTTCATCAGAGTTACTTAATTCTACTAATTTTGTAAATTTTTGATTTTATCTGTTTGCGCACCATTTAATGCATCTTTTGTACTTGTAATTTAGCTTTTGCTGCATCTGTTTCTTTTGAGTTGCATTTTCTTTTTGCTAATACTTGTTTTCGTCTGCTTCTACTTCTTTTATCATACGCATCTTTTTATCTGCGTCTGCATTATAATATTTAGAGATTTTTCTTCTTTATTTTCTCGTTGCTAGTTTCTGTAATTCAGTCTTTGTCAGTAGGACGACCAGTTAATTCTCTTTGGACTCTAACGTATATTTGATTAGTTCATCAAGACTTTCTTGTGAAAAATGGTTTTCTTCACCACTATCTAATCCTTCAATTACCGCTCTTATATCATCAATATTTGCTTCATAAGCACTCTGGCATCGACTTCGTCCGCATTATAATATTGTGGACTATTTTAATATTATCAATTTCGTTATAGCTCTCTTAATTTTTGAATAATCCGTTGGTTTCCCCATTTAATGCATTTTTCGCAGTATTGATTTTTGCTACTATAGCATTTATTTCTCTTGAAAACAGGTGCTTTGCGACTTTTGTTTTTCCCTTCAGCTATAGCGTTATTATAAGCAGTTACTTTTAGCCTCATCAGTTTCATTAATATTTCGCATTTGTTTGTTTTAAAATTCCTGCATCAGCGTTAATTAAATTGTTTAGACTTTTATTTGTTACAGCGACTTTTCGTATCCTCACTCTTGAGTAAGGTCATTTGTTACATTATTAGTTTTTAATTTGATTTGAACTTCTATCAGCTAAAACTCTTTTTGCTTCTGCTAACGCTTTGTCTAATGCACTTCTTTGTGCTGGGTTGCATTTTAGATATTGGTCGCTTTGTTTAATTGAATCTCCAGTTGCAATCCAACCTGTTTAACCCTTTTACATCTACTCCAGGAAGAGCTCTGTATCTCATCACTATCTGTTTCTTTTTCTTCTCTTTTAGCTATTTCTTTATTTTCAGTTGTTTAGCTAAAACTTTTCCAATAATATTATTTACTTTGTTAGTAATATCATCAACTTCATTTTGATCTGTATTTTTTTGTAAAGTACAGAGTTAGCTTTCTATAATGACATTACTTAAAGAATTTTTACTTTTTTCATCAACATTTTCAGCATTTTGTAATTCAGTTGCTTTTCTATAGCAACCTCTAACATAACTTTTATCTACTTCTTCAGTCGATTCTTTATTAGATTCAGCATTTTTTATTTGTTTCTTCTTTTTAGTAACTTCAGGAGTATTTACTGATTCTTTATCAATAGATTCTTCGTTTGTTACTGATTTTCTACCTCTTTTGTAGTTACTTCTTTATTAATATTTTCTTCACTAGTTGCTTCTTTTTCAGTTACTTTATTATTGACTTTGTTTCTTTATTAGTTATTTCATCATTAGCAACTTGTTTTTCAGTAGCTTCTTTACTTATTGTATTGTTAGTAATAGCTTCATTATTTGCTACTTCTTTTGAAGTAGATTGTTCACTTACTACTGGTTTATTAATATTCTGTTGTATATTTTGATTATTATTTATTGTAGAACTAGTTTCTTGCTTTAATTTCTATTTTATTTGTACTAGTTTCTCCATGTTACTTCTGCAGATGAGCAACATTACCCATACCAAAGAAAATAGATGCTGCAAATAGCTACAGATGCTGTTCCAACTGAGAATTTTTTATAGAGTAACGTGTTACTTTTTCTCCATCTTTTTCTAGTGTAGTTTATAATTATTTTTCCCTATCATAATATATATATTTTCCTTTCTCCATATAATCTTTTTTCTTTTACGATTATACATATAAAAACGCTATTTTCTATTATCCTACATTAGAGTGTTTTTGTCTATTAAAAAAATACTAAATTAATAATAATTTTATTTATTATTTTTTTATCTATAATTAGGCTATTCCCTACTTTAGTTTACACTTATTAACAACATCAACATTAATTGGTAGACATAAATATTTACTTAATTAATTTTTATTCAATCATCAAACTTTAAACAAAAATACACTATAACGGTAATAGTTATAGCGTATTTTTTTATTATTATATTAAAGTTCTGTTTTTAATTATGCAGAAGCTCCACTTGTTGCATCAGCTGCTAGGTCGCTGGCGCTGCCCCATGTCCTCCAGCATTAGAAGCTCCACTTGTTGCATCAGCCGCTGGTCGCTTGGTGGTATCCTCCAGCTGCCGCTGCTCTGCTGGCACTAGTGCTTGACCAGTTTGCTTTTAGATACCAATCTACGATAGGTTTAAAGTCTCAAGATATATTCATTGATTCCAGCATATTTACCATCTTTATCATACATAGCTTGGTAGTTATGTACAACATATTTATCTGGTCCATGAGTTGGAACGTGTACTGGGAATACATCCACTTGACCTGAACGTAGTAAACCTACTAACCAGTTTACACTTCCATATACTCTTTCTGGGTGAACATTAGATAATGAACATCCAACTTGTTCTGGACGACGTTTTTGCTAACATTTCGTAATCTTTCTTTATTGTAGTTATAGTATAAGAATTGGTTATTACTGTCAGCATAAGTTAATTCCATTGGCATTGAGTTTAAGAAATAATTTAATTGATTCTACTGTTAAAATACCACGATCTAATTTTACGTAAGTATCACCTGATACAGCATTAACTTTTTTTCTGCTGCTTTTTCATACCAGTCATCAGCATTTCCATCAACACCTTCAATTGTAGTAGAAATTTTTCCCACTTGCTGTTAAATCTTCTGGTGGAGTTGGTTTTTCTTTCTGCTAATGATTGAGCTACTGTAGCAAATTTTAACAAACTTTAGTTAAACAAGTACGTAAGTATCCAATTGTACCTTCATCTTTAAGATTTCCATTTTCATCAAACGCTTCTTTAGCTTTTTCCTAAAAAGGAACTCATTACCTGGGAATACAATTGCATTGACCCCTGGAGCATCTAAAATTTGACGTAAGTGTAATTGAGCACGAGATGATCCTCGATCATAATATGATGCACCCTACAACCATCACTGGTTTATTTTCAAATGGGTGCACTCATAAGATAACCATTCTAAAGCACTTTTTAGTGAAGCAGTAATTGTGTGGTTATGTTCAGGTGTTGAAATAATTACTCCATCTGCTTGTAAAAATTTTTACGGTTCATCACTAATAAGTCTTTATTTTCAGTTGAATGGTCTTCATCTTGGTTAAACATTGGTAAAGTTTGTAATATCTAATAATTCTAAAGTAAATAAATCTTTATATTCTCTAGCGATAAATTCCATTAATTTACGGTTGTACGATATTTCTGCATTTGATCCACTGATTCCTACTAATTTCATGTTTTTCTACACTCCTATCTTATTTTAAATCTTCCCATGAGAAGTTTTTCAATTTCTTTTTCAGCTTGTTTATGTGCATGCATTAATTTTTCAGTAATTTTAATGAATAATAAAAAGTCTGCAAACAAACCATCTAACTTAGCTACTGTTTCTAGGGTTAGAAATATCACCAGCTTCATCAAAAGCTTGTAATGAACGTCCTAATAAGAACTCTGAACTTGGCATTACACGTGCTTTTACTGGAGAGTCTAAAATTTGACGAATATGTGCTTTGAGCTCTTGATGAACCCAAAGTCCCGTAAGATGCACCCTGTTAACATTACTGGTTTATCTAATAATGGATGGATTCCATAAGATAACCAAGCGATTACACTCATAAGTGATGCTGGTACAGCGTGATCATACTTTCTGGACTACTAATAATTACTCCATCTGCAGCTTCTATTTTTTGCAGTTATTTCTGTAATTGCCTCTGGCACCTTTTTATCTGCTGGTTTGTTGAATAAAGGTATATCCTTAATTTCTACTAATTCAATCTCAGCTTTTTCTGCAAAAATGTTTTTGAATAAATTGTAATAATTGACGGTTTGTCGATTTTTAGAGTTTGTTCCTACTATCCCTACTAATTTTTACCATTTTCTTATTTCCTTTCGATGTATTAATATTCGTTTTATTAGGTTGTATCACTTTTCCTCATCTTTTAAAAAATACGAGTATTATTTTTGTACGTCTATTTTTAATCAATTTGTTTCCTACCTCTCTTATCTTTCCTAAGAATTTTTATTTAACATTTATTCTATTATCCCTATCTAATATTCCTTTAGAATAATAAACTTTACCATCAGTAGTTACTACAATTCCTTCTATTTCAGGTGTTTCTTCTATAGTATCCATAATTGTTTCAATACTCTGACCGTACAGATCGAGTTGTCCAAATTTCACCATCTACTGATAACTTAGATAAAAATCGTTAATCCAGCTATTTCAGTCTCAACAGGATAGCCTGTTTTTGGATCTACTATATGATGATAAGTTTTTCCATCTTCTCCTGTATATTTTCGTTCATACACCTGAAGTCACCACTGATTCATCATGTATTCTAAGTATACATATATGATTTCCACGACTTTTCAGTTGGATCTTGAATACCTATCCTCCAATGAAAGTCATTATTGTGTAACGCAGGACCAAAGGTAACTACATTACCTCCCTAAATTTAATTAATCCCTGAATTTATACCTAGGTTTTTTAGATAGCTTTACTATTAAATCTGCTATGTAGCCTTTTGCTAGTGCTCCTAAGTTTATTTTCATATTTTTCTTAGTGAGATACACTGATTTCTGACTGTCATTTAACTCTATACAGTTAGAGTCAGTAATCTTTAGTAATTTGAATCTCATCATTTGATGGTACTCTTACATCAGAAAAACCAATACGCCATGCCTGTATTATCGGTCCAACAGCAAATATTCAATAAACTTTGTGGTGCTAAACTATGAATTTTTCCTAGACGAATTAACTCATACAAATCACGGTGAACAACAACAGGTTTAATACCAGCATTATGATTGATTTCCATTAATTCAGAATCATCATCATTGGCACTAAATCTATCTTTGTACATCTCTAACAATATTACTACATCATCAAAAATTCTCTCTATGTTTTTCTTGATCATATAAAACTATATCGATAGATGCACCCATCAATTTTTATCGTTCTTGATTTTCAGTTGCACTTCTTTCACCTCCAGACTATAATCTCAGAAAAGAAAAGCTTCATCGCCCGTATATTTTACAATAAATAATATATGATACAACAAAGAAAAATATAAATACTTTTCCTTCTTAAGTAATTATATAACAACAATAAAAAGATAATGCAAGCTAATATTTTATGATATTTGAAATAGTAGTTTATATTTTCATATGAAACATAACACTTGTATACTATCATATAGCCTTTTGTATATGAATATAAATATTATTAATAAATAAATATAATTTTATTACTTTATTTTTAATATCTATAGAAAAATTAAACTGTTTTCATTTTGTAATGTAATCTGTTATATTCTTAAGTAATGAAATATTTTTCTTAGTTATGACAACAACAAAAGTTATATTTAAAGGAAAACATTGATAAATTAAAGTTTATTACATAGGACACATTTCGTTCACATATTAAGTAACTATATTAATTATTTTACAATCAAATCTTGTTTCTATTTTGTATTAAGGAATAATACCTTTCTGTAACATAATTGACTGATTTATAAAAAAACTAGACTATTTTATAAAAATGATCAATAAACAATACTCATCTTCATTTATAACACTTCACTAAAAATTTTTCTTTAGTTTAATCACTAAATAAAATAAATCTGTAATTGATAACTCCTTCTCATTATAAAAAGAGACTAGTAAACTATTAGTTACTAGCTCTTTTATACTATTATTTTATTAGCGTTTGATGTTGTAGAATGCTTGTACACCTGGGTATTCAGCTGTTACATCTAATTCATCTTCAATACGTAATAATTGGTTGTATTTAGCAATACGGTCTGTACGGCTAAGAGAACCTGTTTTTAATTTGTCCTGCGTTAGTTGCAACTGCGATATCTGAGATTGTAGAATCTTCAGTTTCACCAGAACGGTGAGAGATAACAGCTGTGTAACGAGCACGTTTAGCCATTTCGATAGCATTTAGAGTTTCTGTTAATGTACCGATTTGGTTAACTTTGATTAAGATTGAGTTACCAACACCTTGTTCGATACCTTGTGATAATTTTTTTAGTGTTTGTTACGAATAAATCGTCCCCTACTAATTGTACACGGTCACCGATACGTTCTGTAAGTAATCTCCATCCTTCCCAGTCGTTTTTCATCCATACCATCTTCGATAGTGATGATTGGGTATTTGTTTACTAATTCTTCTAAGTAATCTACTTGTTCAGCTGAAGTACGGCTTGCTCCACCTTCACCTTCGAATTTAGCATAGTTATAAACTCCCGTTTTCGTAGAATTCTGATGACGCACAGTCGAATCCTAAGAATACATCTTTACCTGGTTCTAAACCAGCAGCTTTAATAGCAGCTAAGATTGTTTCAACAGCATCTTCAGTTCCTTCGAATGTTGGAGCGAATCCACCTTCGTCACCTACTGCAGTTGATAATCCACGAGCGTGTAATAATTTAGCTAGGTTGTGGAATACTTCTGCTCCCCAACGTAAAGCTTCTTTGAATGTAGGTGCTCCTACTGGTAAAATCATGAACTCTTGGAATGCGATTGGAGCATCTGAGTGAGATCCACCATTTACAATGTTCATCATTGGAGTTGGTAATTCTTTAGAGTTAGTTCCTCCCTAAGTATCTGTATAGAGGTACTCCTAATGCATCAGCTGCAGCGTGTGCTACTGCTAAAGATACACCCTAAGATAGCGTTAGCTCCTAGACGTCCTTTTGTTTTTCAGTTCCGTCTAATTCGATCATAGCGTAGTCGATTCCTACTTGATCAAATACGTCGAATTTACCTTCTAATAATGGTGCAATTTCTTCATTAACGTTAGTTACAGCTTTAGTTACACCTTTACCTAGGTAACGTCCTTTGTCTCCATCACGTAATTCAACTGCTTCATATTGTCCAGTTGATGCTCCTGATGGTACTAATGCACGTCCAAATGCACCTGATTCAGTTGTTACTTCAACTTCTACAGTTGGGTTACCACGTGAATCTAAAACTTCTCTTGCATATACTTCTGCGATAATATCAAATGTTTTTGCTAACATTAACTTTCTCCTTATTGTTTAAATTTATATTATTATATTATTTTTACCTTAAATTAAGCTAATTTTCCACCTTCTAAAAGTGCTAAGAAAGAATCAACTTTTAGAGATGCTCCACCTACTAATGCTCCATCTACGTCTGGGCATGCTAAGTATTCTTTTACATTTTCAGGTTTTACTGATCCACCGTATTGAACACGAACTTTATCAGCTACTTCTTTTCCGTAAAGTCCTTCTACGATATCACGAACTGCTTTACACATTTTTTGTGCATCTTCTTTAGTTGCAGATTTACCTGTTCCGATAGCCCAAATTGGCTCGTAAGCAACTACTAATTTTTTTCAGCTTGTTCTTTAGTTAATCCTGCTAAATCAGCTTGTAATTGAGCAGTAATAACATCTACAGCTTGACCTGCTTCGTATTGTTCTAGTGTTTCACCACAACATACGATAGGTACTAATCCATTAGCAAATGCTGCTTTTGTTTTTTTGTTAATTAGTTCATCAGTTTCACCGAAGTATTCACGGCGTTCTGAGTGTCCTAGTATAACATATTTTACTCCTAAAGCGTTTAATACATATGGAGAAGTTTCCTGTGTATGCTCCACTTTGTTCGAAGTGACAGTTTTTCAGCACCGATGCTTAATTCACTATCTTTAGTTAATTCTACTAAAGCTTCTAAGTGAGTAGCTGGTGCACAGATTGCTGATTCTACGCTAGAAGCTGCTGGTACTTTTCCTGCAACTTCTTTAGCGAAATTCACGAGCTTCTGCAACTGTTAAATTCATTTTCCAGTTTCCTGCTATAAATGGTATTCTTGTCATATATTTCACTCTCCTTGAGTTTTCTTTTATTATTATTTATCTGATAATGAATCGATACCTGGTAATACTTTTCCTTCAAGATATTCTAATGAAGCTCCTCCACCTGTTGAAATGTGAGAGAATTTTTCAGCATATCCTAAAGAAATCGCTGCTGTAGCACTATCTCCACCACCGATAATAGTAGTAGCACCTTCTAAGTGTGCGATAGCTTCACATACCCCAATAGTACCTTTGGCAAAGTTTGGCATTTCGAATACACCCATTGGTCCATTCCAAATTACAGTTTTTGCACCTTGTAAAGTATTTTTGAATAATTCAACAGATTTTGGTCCGATATCTAATCCTTCTTCATCTGGTTGAATATCATTTTCTGCTACACGGCTAGGTGCATCATTTGAAAATTCTTTAGCAACTACTGTGTCAACTGGTAAAATTAGTTTATCTCCTGCTTTTTCCATAAGTTCACGTGCGTAGTCAACTTTGTCATTTTCACAAAGTGATTTACCGATTTCCTTACCTTGGGCTTTCATAAATGTATAGCCATACCACCACCGATAATTACTTTATCAGCTTTTTCCTAGTAAGTTTTTCGATAACTGCAATTTTATCAGATACTTTTTGCTCCACCTAAGATTGCAACTAGTGGACGTTCTGGATTATCTACTGCACCACCGATAAATTTAATTTCTTTATCAACTAAGAATCCTGATGCAGAGTTTCCTTCACCAATGTTAGAAGCGATACCTACGTTTGATGCGTGAGCACGGTGAGCCGTACCGAATGCATCATTAACATATACATCTCCTAATGAAGCCCAGTATTTAGCAAGTTCAGGATCATTTTTAGATTCTTTCTTACCATCTACATCTTCAAAACGAGTGTTTTCGAACATTAAGATTTCTCCATCTTTTAAGTTCTTTTACAGCTGCTTCTAATTCAGCTCCACGAGTTTCAGGTACGAATTTTTACTTCTTTACCTAATAATTCTGATAATCTTTTAGCTACAGGTGCTAAGCTTTTAGATGCTTTATCAGCTTCTTCTTTCACACGTCCTAAGTGAGAGAACGCAACTACTTTTGCACCTTGGTTTAAAGCATACTCAATAGTTGGTAATGCTGCTGTAATACGATTATCGTTAGTAATTTCACCATCTTTTTAAAAGGCACGTTGAAGTCAACACGCATTAAGACAGTTTTCCCTTGTAAATTACCTAAGTCTTTGATAGATTTCTTCATGGAAAGCTCCTTTATTATTTATTAGAATATATGAGACAAGATATAAGCTTTTTAAAACTTATATCTTATCTATTCATCCTATTATATATTATAGATTATTTTATTAATCCTGCAAAGTATTTTAATGTTCTTACTAATTGAGAAGTGTAAGACATTTCGTTGTCGTACCAAGATACAACTTTAACTAATTGTTTGTCTCCAACTGTTAATACTTTTTGTTTGAGTAGCATCGAATAATGATCCAAATTCGATTCCTACGATATCAGAAGAAACGATTGGGTCTACATTGTATCCGAATGATTCGTTAGAAGCAGCTTGCATTGCAGCGTTAACTTCTTCAGCTGTTACAGTTTTTTTCAACTACAGCTACTAATTCAGTTAATGATCCAGTTGGTACTGGTACACGTTGTGCAGCTCCATCTAATTTTCCGTTTAATTCTGGAATTACTAATCCGATTGCTTTAGCAGCACCAGTTGTGTTAGGGAACGATGTTTTCAGCTGCTGCACGAGCACGACGTAAGTCTCCACCACGGTGAGGAGCGTCAAGAGTGTTTTGGTCTCCAGTGTATCCGTGGATTGTAGTCATTAATCCTTCAACTACTGTGAAGTTATCGTGTAAAGCTTTTAGCCATTGGAGCTAAACAGTTAGTTGTACAAGAAGCACCTGAGATAACTGTTTCTGTTCCATCTAAAGTTTCGTGGTTTACGTTGTATACGATAGTTTTTGATGTCATTTTCCACCTGGTGCAGAGATAACAACTTTTTTTAGCTCCTGCTTGGATGTGTGCTTCAGCTTTTTTTCTTTAGAAGTGAAGAAACCAGTACATTCTAATACTACGTCAATTCCTAATTCTCCCCATGGAAGTTCAGCTGGGTTTGGATTAGCAAATCCTTTGATTTCTTTACCGTTTACGATTAGGCTTCCGTTTTTTTCTCAAATACTTCACCTTGGAAACGTCCTTGAGTTGTATCATATTTTAATAAGTGTACTAATTGGTTAACTGGAGTTAAGTCGTTAATTGCTACAACTTCAATTCCTTCTACGTTTTGAATTCTTCTTAATGCTAGACGTCCAATACGTCCAAATCCGTTAATTGCTACTTTTACTGTCATTTTATAAAAAGTCCTCCTATTTTATTTTTATTAACTTTATTTATAATTTTTTTGCAAATTGCCTCATCAATAATTAGTGTCATATTAGCAGGTTTTAGTATTTAAATAACTAAATACCGCATCCGCTTTATCTTCACCACCAACTATTGTAAAGACATTATCAATGCCATTAACATCTTTAAAACTCATACCTATAGTAGAGGTTTTAAATACTTCACTGCTAGCTCTCATCGAAGTAACTTCCGAATGATTCACAAACAGCTTTTTCTCTTCTAACACTTTTAAAATTTCTTTAGATGATTTTTCTTCTATAAGCCATTTCAAAAAGCATTCCCTATACTATGGATAATTATTGATGTTTTTGCTTTATGACATCCAAAGCATTTTTACAACTGGTTCTTTTTTTCAGTTCATCTAATGCTTTTTGTCCTAAGTTATCCGGTGCATGTAACAGTTGATATTTATTTCCAGAATTTCTAGCCATTTTTGATGCTATATTATTTGCTTGATATTCTGTATTTACAACGGATAAGCCACCTCTTATAGGTGTTATAGTGACATCTTTACCATAACCAAATGTTTCATCAGTTTTTACTAGTTACATAGTACATTGTACTTCCACCACTAACACCAATTACGCACTCTTTGGTAATTTTTTCATTAACCTTATCTAAAAGAAGTTCAGTCATTTCTTCTCTAGTACCTTCATTATTTATGAAGTCACCCGCAATTATATGTACTTCTTTTACTGAAAAAGTGTTTTTCTTAATAGTTTCTTTTTCTTCTGCGAATGCATCGTTAACTAGCGAGTCTTTTTATTTCTAATAAAAGTTCTTCACCTTTTTTTCTGTGATACGCATTCCAGTTGTCTTTTTAATAATTAAACCTAATTTAGATAACACTTCACATTCAGTTCGTAATTGCCTTTCTGTCATATCTACAAAATTTAATAGTGTCTTTCTTCCAACAGGTTGATTAACCTTAATCGTAAGTAATAGTGCATATCTACTATTAAATTTAGCAAACATCTCAGGTATAAGTTTATTTTGCATATGTAACAAAATGTAAAAATATCCATCTTCTTATTCCCCTATGTGATTGAAAGTTTTATTATGTTTTCCACTTCAATTTTTATTTCGTTGGACACTTTTTCGTCCTGTTCGGTCGAAAAACGACCAACTTGAGGTAAAAATAAACTTTCTGATTAGATTATAACAAACGAAATCTTGAAAAATCAAGAGTTTAAGCTAAAAATCTATCAAAAAAATTTATTTTTCTATTTTTAAAACCGCTAACAATTCAACTAATATAATGAAAATAGAAGACAAAAATCATCTCATATTCTTTATAATCTACTGGTAAATCTGAAATATATTGACTTGGATAATCAAGTTCTACTTCTTTTTTTAAGCCCTCTATTTTTAATATTATTAAGATTGTATCTATCTAATATTAGACTTAGCTCTTTTGAATTATAGTAAAATATTTTTAACTTTTGAGAAGAATACACCATCTACTTGTGTAATATTTTTCTATTACTGATAATACAGACATAAAGTGCTTCTCTGCGTTTTTTTGTATCTTTACTAATTGTACTATAAAAGATGTTCTAGTATTTGAGCTGGAATTTGATATCTTAATTCTAAGCTATTTATATTTAGAGCATCAGTATCAACTGTTTTTCTGTTTTAATTTTTATTAGTTTGTTTTATCTCTTCCGCTTTTTGACTTCTCTTTTTATCAACGAAAAACTACAAACTTATCTTCTATATCTATAATTTCCTTTTTAGAAAAATTTAATTCCCCTACTTTTTCTATAGTTTTTTTCTTGATCTAACTTTTTATAAGGACGTTTAAATTTATCTCCATCTAATAGATAAAAACCTCTATATGATTTATGATATTTAAATTTCAATGTTACACCTCTTTTCAAACTAAAATCCCTTTCTATACTACCATATTTAGAAGAAATATTCAACTTTGTAAAGATTTTCTCTATATAGTTATCCTTTTTTATAAAAAAATAGCGTAATATATTAATTTTTATACTACGCTATGTTTCAATTAAAAATAAATCTCTTAATTTTTGAATTTTTCTATACCCGCTTCTAATAAAACAAGTAGTTTTATTCTAGCTTTTTGACCACTTAGACCTGTAGTGAAAATTACGCCATTTTGATGGAATCTTTTTCCTCCACCTTCATAGTCATATACATCTTGTGTGACTCCGTTAAAAGCACGTGATACAAATACAACTGGCATACCACTTTCTAAACATTTTATAACTGCGGGAACTGTTTTTAGGGAGGAGATTTCCCTGCACCAAGAGCTTCAATAACTAGACCATCTGCACCAAGCTCTCTTACAGCATCTATAAGATCACCACTCATCCCGGCATACGCTTTTTAATAAATATACTTTTTTTACTATTTTTTTCTAACATCATAATGTTCTTGGTTAATGAGTTTTTGGAGTAAATAACTTCATTTTTGAAACTAATCCTACCGGACCCAAAAGTTGGTGTTTGGAATGTTGCTACATTAGTTGTGTGAGTTTTAGTCACGTATGTAGCAGTATGTGCCTCATCATTCATAACAACTAGAACACCTTTATCTACACTCTCATCACTTGCTGCAACTACAAGAGCACTACGTAAATTAGCTAAACCGTCTGATCCCTATCTCATTACTAGAACGCATAGCACCAGTTATAACTATAGGAATATTTACATCTAAAGTTAACTCTAGATAATATGCAGTTTCTTCTAGTGTATCAGTTCCATGAGTAACTACAACACCATTATATCCTTCTTCAACAGCTTTTTAAGATTCTTAATTTAATCCCTAACATTTCTTTTTCAGTAATTTGAGGAGAAGGCAGATTGTATAGTACCTCTACATCTATATCTCCTATATAAGAAAAAAATATTGCCACCTTCATTTAAAGGATTATCTTTATTAGGTGATACCTTCCCCGTAGTATGATCTTCACTCATAGAAATAGTTCCACCAGTATTTATAACTAAAATTTTTTTCATGTTATTCTCCCTTCTAGTCTTTTTATATTATCATAACCATTTACTACTAAATCCACTTTTCCCATCATCTGGATTAATAACCAACCCATGAACAGGGAACATCATTCGGAATAAGTGGGATGATTACATATCATATTAACATCATGCGTTACACTTTCTTTAACATCATCAAAACCATGTAACCATTTGCTAAGGTCTAAACCTGAATATTGGAGTATATCTAGTGTTTCTTCTGATACTCCACGTTCTTTCATCTTTTTCTAATATTAAATCAGTATTAATATTTCTGCATACCACAATCATGGTGGCCCATTACTATAATCTCATCAGCTTTTTAACATATGTACTGCAATAATTAAACTACGCATAATAGAACCAAAAGGATGTGTCAGAATTGCTCCAGCATTTTTTTACTACTTTAACATCACCTTGGGATAAATTTAGTGATTTCGTCGCAAGCTCAACTAATCTAGTATCCATACAAGTAAACATAACTACTCTTTTTGCTGGATATTTATCTTCTGTTTTTATATTTTTTTGGTATTCTTCAAATTTCACAAAAATACTCATTATATTCTAGCATAGAATCTAATAATCTCATTATTATTCTCCTTATTGCAATTTATATTTTTGTTTATATTTCATTATACTACAACTTTTCCCTTTAACGTAAACTCAAGATTACTATATATTTTATAGATGTATGATTAAAAAGATATATTCCATAGTCAATAAACTACAGAATATATCTTTCCTATATTACTTCTTTATCCAGTTTCACAAACTCATCTGCTTCTTTTTGGCCCCATAGAACCTTGAGGATAAGTATATAAACGGAGCTCCCTTGTTCATGGTACTTAGCTAATAAATCATTAACAAAAGTCCAAGATACTACTATTTGATCCCATTGTGAGAATAGTGATCTATCTCCTTTGAAACAAGCGTATAGTAGTCTTTCATATGCTTCAGGAGTATTCATTCTATTTTCTAATATACAACTCTGACAAAAAAATCTAATGATATTGGTTGAAGTTCTTGTTCAGTTCCAGGTTTTTCGCATTAAACTGGAAGTATACTCCTTCATCTGGTTGTATTTTTTTATAACTAGTACATTACCCAGGAGCATTATCGATAGATTTAAATTGAACTACTACTTGTGTTTCTCTATCTCTAATTTTTTTACCTGTTCTTATAAAGAAAGGTACTCCATCCCAGCGTTCATTATCAACAAATAGTTTTTAACGCTGCATAAGTTTCTGTTTTTAGAATCTTTAGATATTTTTCTTCATCTAAATATCCCATCATATTGAGCCATAACTAGAGCTATCATTAACATTTGTCTATAGGTTTAATTGCAGAAAGAAGCTCAAGTTGACTATCATGTATTCCCTTGACTACCCTTCTTCTTTAGGCTCTTCCATTGCAACTAGAGATAGCACTTGTAGTAAATGGTTTTTGCACCATATCTTTTAAAGCACCACTCTTATCATAATAGCTAGCTCTTGTTCCTACTCCTACTGTTTCAGCTGCAGTAATTTGGATATTTTTCTACAAAATCTTTATTCCAGATTCCTTTAAAGATAATATTTTTTTAAAGCGAAGAGATAGTATATTTTTGAATCATCTCTTTTCCTAAATAATGATCTATGTGATAGATTTCATCTTGTCCAAAAGAACTCAGCTAGCTCATCATTTAACATTCCTGCTTTTTTTCTAAGTTTTTCACCAAATGGTTTTTTTCTACTATTACTTTTAGCATTGTTTTCAGAACAATATTTTTTAATCCTCTTGTAATTGTAAGGAAGAAATGATGGAGCTACCGCATAGTAATACACGTGTTGATCTATACGCATTAGATTATAAAAACATTTGTAATATACGATATTCTTCTTCATCTGTCATGTCCATCTTGAAAATAAATTATTCTTCGAGAATACGAACTAAATTGTTCCTCATCAAATTTTGTTCTAGCATGTTCTTTTACCCAATCACGAGCTATTTCTATATACTGATCAGGTGTATATGGTCTACGTCCAATTACAATAATTTTAAATTCGTCATCTAGTTGTCCCAAGAACATCTAGATTATATAACGCAGGTAATAATTTTTCTATAGTTAGATCTCCTGTCCCACCAAATAGAGTTATTGCATTTCTATTTTTTTCATTGTTTCCAACCCAGTCATAGTGATAGTTACCTTCTTTATCTGTTCTTTCAAATGTGTGTGCTCCAAAAATAATCACGTTGTGCTTGAATTAAGTTTGCTCCACTATTTCGCAGTTGTGTAAATATCTAAGTATGATACTGCTGAAGTCATAGCACTTAATGGTAATCTATTAGTAATTGCTAATGCAGCTACTTCACGTAAATTATCTTGTCTTGTTTCAATAATATTTTTTTGAAGAATGGGTCAAAAATAAGATTTTTCTAATTTAGGATTGTTTTGGTATGCTTCGATAATATTTTTGTAAAATCTTAGCTTGAATAATACATCCTCCACGGAAGATTTTAGCTATTTGAGCATAATCAAATGTCCAATTATATTCTTTTCTCAGCTGCTTGTAATAATTTAAATCCTTGAGCATAAGATACTATTTTTTAGAAATAAATAATGCATCTCTTACTATATCTTTAAGGCGTTCTTTATCACTTACAGTTTTTATATGCTGGACGAGCAAATTCTTTTTCAGCTTTTTACTCTTTCTTCTTTAAGGTTAGACATATATCTTCCGTTTAATGCTGCTGTAATTACTGAAACATCTATTCCTAAATCAATAGCCTGTTCATTAGTCCATTTACCTGTACCTTTTTTTGTTGAGATTTATCTAAAATTTTATCAACTAAGTATGAACCATCCTCTTCTTTTTACTTTAAAGATATTGGCAGTGATTTCGATTAAATAAGATTCTAATTCACCTTTATTCCACTCTTCAAAAAGTAGCTTGTAGTTCTTCGTTGCTAAACCCACCTAAGTGTTTTAGTACTTGATATGCTTCAGAGATAAGTTGCATATCTCCCATACTCAATACCATTGTGAACCATTTTTTTACATAGTGTCCAGCTCCTCCTGTTGAAGTATAACTACAACATGGGATATTATTAACTTTTGCTGCGATAGCTTCTAAAAATAGGACGAATTTCTTCATAAGCTTTTTCGTCTCCACCAGGCATTAATGCAGGACCGAATCTTGCACCTTCTTCTCCACCAGAAACTCCTACACCAAAGTAGTTAATTCCTTTTTCTAATAATAAATCATATCTTCTTTGTGTATCTTTTGAAGAATGAGTTACCACCATCAATAATGATATCTCCTTTATCTAAAAGTGGTGTTAATTGTTCGATTAAGCTATCTACTGCGAAACCAGCTTTTTACCATTAAAACAACTTTTTCTTGGTGTTTCTAGACTATCCACTAACTCTTGTAATGAGTATTTTTCCTTCTACATTTTTTTGTGGGTGTTCTTCTAACATTTTTATCAACAACTGATGTTGTTCTGTTAAACACCGCAACCTTTGAAATCCATTATCCGCAATATTTAATGCTAGGTTACTACCCATAACAGATAATCCGATAACTCCGATATTTTTGTTTCATCAAACTGAACCTCCTAGTTTTTTTCTTACTTTAAATTATACCATTAAATATATATATATGCTAATACTTTTCACTTAAATTTTTTTCATATTTTTGTTATTTTTCAATACTATTTTTTTAATAATAAAAGCTACCAAAATCCATTATATTACCAACTATTCATATAAATTTTTCTAATTAAAAGTATACAATTGAAAATAAAATAAAAATTCGTAGCATTGTTATAGTAATTATAATCAAAAACTATGATACAGTTGTTACTAAACCTTAATATCATAGTTTAATTACTATCTAGTATAAAGTAATAAATGCTGTTTCTCAAATTAAAAAAATAATATTCCATATTAAATTTTTTCATAAAATAAAAGGTACAAAACTTTTAAAAATTTTAAAATTTTAATTAAATTTAATGAAAAATAGTTGTTTTTTTAATACGATATAATTTAAATATAAGTAATGATAACGTTTACTTTTATAATATATACATTCTAAGGAGAATTATGCTATGACTGAAGTTAGAGTTTTAAAAATGTTTGTAAATGGAGAATTTGAAGAACATTACAATCATGAGTATCTTAAAGTTTTAAACCCTTCGACAGAAGAAGTTATCGCTAAAATACCTGCTGGTAACTGTAAAGATGTTGACCGCGCTATTAACGCGGCTGATATCGCACAAAAGTCATGGGAAAAACTACCAGCAATTGAACGTGGTGCATATTTGAAAAAAATTGCCGACAGAATTCGTCAAAGAGAACCTGAAATAACACAAGCAATCGTTGATGAAGGTGGTAAAACATTTGAATTAGCAAAAGTAGAAGTACTATTTACAGCTGACTACCTTGATTATATGGCTGAATGGGCTAGAAGATATGAGGGAGAAATCGTTCAAAGTGATAGAAAAGATGAGCATATCTTAGTATTCAAACGCCCTCACGGAGTTACTACTGGTATCTTACCATGGAACTTCCCATTTTTCTTAATTGCTAGAAAAGCTGCACCTGCTCTACTTACAGGTAACACTATTGTTTTAAAACCAAGTCAACTTACTCCTATCAACGCTCACATTTTTGCTGAAATTTGTATCGAAGTTGGCCTTCCAAAAGGTGTTCTTAACATTATTCACGGACGTGGATCTGTTGTAGGAAATAGATTAGCTTCTCATCCAAAAGTTGGATTAGTTAGCTTAACAGGTAGCCTTGCTGCAGGACAAGAAGTAATGCGTCTGCTGCTGAAAATATTACTAATGTTTCATTAGAGCTTGGTGGTAAAGCTCCAGCTATCGTATTTTGCAGATGCAGATTTACATCTTGCTGCAAAAGCTATTATTGCGTCACGTGTAATTAACTCTGGACAAGTTTGTAACTGTGCAGAAAGAGTATATGTTCACGAAAGCGTAAAAGAAGAATTCGAACAAATTTTATTCGCTGAATTAGATAAAGTTAAATTTGGTGATCCCTAATAAAGAACGTGGATTAGACTACGGTCCACTTATCGAAAAACGTGCTCTTAAAAAAGTAATTGAAAAAGTATCTTACGCTGTTAAACAAGGGGCTACTCTTGCTTATGGCGGAGAAGTTGATAAAGAACAAGTTGGTTACTTCTACGGACCTACTGTATTAACAAATGTTACTAATGAAATGAGCATTATGAAAGAAGAAACATTTGGACCTGTTATTCCTATCGCTACATTTAGCACTTTAGATGAAGTATTAGAATATGCTAATGATTCTGAATATGGATTAACTTCATCTGTATATACTAATAACTTAAATACTGCTTTCAAAGCTATTAATGGTCTACAAATTCGGTGAAACTTATGTTAACCGTGAAAACTTTGAAGCTATGCAAGGATTCCATGCTGGACGTCGTAAATCAGGTATTGGTGGAGCTGATGGTAAACATGGTCTAGAAGAATACCTAACTACTCAAGTTGTATATCTTCAATTAGATAACGAATAATCACACTCTATAAAAATAATAAAAGGCTGTATAAATTGATTTTATACAGCTTTTTTTATATTAAAACATTTTCATTGTATTTTTTCAGAAAATTATTGACAAATTTTCTGATAAATGTTAATATTTTATCAACAATTAATTAAGGAGCTACTCTCATGAAAAATTTTTAAACTTAACTAAAAAGAGAATACTTTTTTTCGTGCCATTTTAGCAGCACTTATATCTATACTCATTGTAGATGTAAGTGCAACGACGCGTCTACAATGGCTAGTTAAGTTTGTTTTTCAAAGCCATTGGTATTAAACTAAATGGCTTTTGAGTATTAATATATATTTATTTAGAGCTATTTAGTTTAATACTAAATAGCTTTTTATTATTAACTATTTCTTTAGGAGGAAAAAAATTTTATGTCAGAAAATTCAACATGGGGTTCAAAAATTGGTTTCATACTTGCATCAGCTGGTTCTGCTATTGGACTAGGGAGCTGTATGGAAGTTTCCATATATGACTGCAGCTAATGGTGGTGGAAGTTTCTTATTAGTCTTTCTAATTTTCACATTATTGATCGGTCTTCCATTACTACTTGCAGAATTTGTTTTAGGACGTGGAGCTGGAGTATCAGCTATTAGAACTTTCGGTAAATTAGGAAAAAAATAAAAAAATATAATATCATTGGTTATATTGGTGGATTTGCTTTTATTTATACTGCTTTCATTCTATAGCGTTATCGGTGGATGGATTCTTGTATACTTAGGTATTTCAATTGCTGATGCTTTTGCACTTACATACTACTGTAGACCACGCAGCATTATTCACTAGTATCATTTCAAATCCATGGATTGCTCTTGGAGCTCAAGCATTATTTATTTTTATTAAATATAATTATTGTATCTCAAGGTGTTCAAAACGGTATTGAAAAAGCATCTAAAATTATGATGCCTCTTCTATTTATTATTTTTATAATAATCATTATTAGATCACTTACTTTTACCAAATGCGATGGCCGGAGTTACATATTTCTTAAAACCTGATTTTCTCTAAGATTACTACTTCAGGTATCTTATTCGCACTTGGACAATCATTCTTCGCCCTATCTATTGGGGTTACAGCAATGTTAACTTATGCATCATATCTTAATAAAAAAAACTGATATGGTTCAATCAGGTATCTCTGTTGTTCTTATGAACATTGCAGTATCTGTTATGGCTGGACTTGCTATTTTTCCCAGCAATGTCATCTTTTGGTATGGAATCAGAAGGTGGACCTAGTCTATTATTCATAGTATTACCACAACTATTCAATAATATGGCATTTGGAAAAATTATTCTATATATTATTCTTAATACTATTCCTATTTTGCTACTATTACATCTTCAGTTGTTATGCTAGAAATAAATGTTGGTAATATAACTAACCAAAGAAATACAAACAGAACTAAAATTCAGTATCATTATCGGTATCTTGACTTTCATAGTAGGTATTCCATCTGCTTTATCTTATGGGATCTTTATCAGATACTTTAATCTTTGGAAAAACAATCTTTGATCTTATGGATTTCTTAGTATCAAATATACTAATGCCACTTGGTTGTCTAGCTTTATCTATTTTTCACAGGATATGTACTAGATAAAAAGTCGCTATGAGAGAGCTACATGTTAAAGAAGATAATAAGACTAGCCTATTATTATTTCAAATCTTGGTTATTCTTACTAAGATACATACTACCAGTTATTATTTTTAGTAGTTTGTTTAGCTACAATTTTTATAATATTTTAAAACTATCATTAAAGCTCCTATTGAGTTTTTAATGATAGTTTTTATTTACTATATTATTTTTCATAGAATTTTTTCCAGTTATTTTCAAAATCAATTTACAATTTATTATTTTTTTATAGTATAATATTACTTTATAGTTTCTATAGGCAAGATTTTTAGCTTTAGGGAAAGTGATGTTATTATTTTGTATTAACTATTAAATTCGAAAAGGGTGATTAAATGTTTTTAAATAAATTTTTTTAAGAAAAGAGCCAGGAAGAGTTAGAGGCTGCAAACCAACTATCTCTTCAAGAAATAAACAACACCGTAGAGATTCCAAAAGAAGGTAGTTTTTTAAAAAAAGTATTAGCTTATAGTGGACCTGGAGCCTTAGTAGCTGTTGGTTATATGGACCCCGGTAACTGGATTACATCTATTGCTGGTGGTGCCCAATACGCGTATAGCTTACTATTTGTAATACTTATATCTAATCTAATCGCAATGTTACTACAGTCAATGTCCGTTAGACTAGGAATTGTTACTGGTATGGACTTAGCTCAAGCAACTAGAAAACATACCGGTAAGAAAATGGGATTTGTACTTTGGATTATTACCGAGCTTGCGATTATGGCTACAGATATTGCTGAAATAATCGGTAGTGCCGTAGCGTTAAAACTATTATTTGGTATACCTCTACTATTAGGTGTAATTATAACAATATTTGATGTATTTTTACTTCTATTATTAGCACATTTTGGTTTTAGAAAAATTGAAGCCATCGTATCTGCATTAATATTTACGATACTTATTATTTTTCTTTTATGAAGTCTTTATTAGCTAACCCTAATACTGGAGAGTTAATTAAAGGTTTTATTCCAAATAAAGATGTCGTTGGTAATAAAGGTGCACTATTTATCGCATTAGGTATTGTTGGGAGCAACAGTAATGCCACAACCTTTACCTACACTCTTCTATTGTCCAAGCAAGACGTTACGATAGAAAAGATAACAATAGTAAAAGAGAAGCTATTAGATTTTCTACTATAGATTCTAATATTCAACTTTCAATTGCTTTTATTATTAACTGTTTACTACTAATTCTAGGTGCTGCATTATTCTATGGTCATGGTGATAGTTTAGGACGTTTTACTGATCTTTACAATGCTCTTCAAGATAGTAGTATAGTCGGAACTATTGCTTCACCAGTACTTAGCGTATTATTTGCTATAGCACTTTTAGCATCTGGACAAAACTCTACTATAACTGGTACATTGTCTGGTCAAATAGTTATGGAAGGTTTTATTCATTTGAGACTTCCTATGTGGGTTAGAAGAATGCTAACACGTGTAATAGCCGTAATGCCTGTTGTTATTTGTTTAATAATTTTTGGAGATAGTGAACAAGCTATAGAAAGCTTACTAATTTATACTCAAGTTTTCTTAAGTATTGCTCTTCCAATATCTATTATCCCATTAACACTTTATACATCAGATAAAAACTTATGGGAGAATTTCGTTATTAAACCATGGATGAAAAATTCTTGCATGGATCTGTACAGTAATTTTAATAATTTTTAAATTTCTGGCTAATAATATCAACATTTATATAAAAATATAGAGTAGAGATAATCTCTCTCTATATTTTTATTTTAACTTGAAAACTAGTTCTCAAATAAATTATACTTTCTACTTCTTATCATTCTTTTTAATTTCAGATCTAGGATATTTATCATAATCTATTTCAGAAACTATTGTTTTATTTTTCTAACTGTAATTTTTTTATAAATTTGCGATATAAAATATAAAAAAATATTTATCAAATAGCTTATAACCATTATAATATAAAACACTATAAATTCATCTGGATTAGTTTCTCATAAATACATTAATACTTATAAAAATAACAAATTTAAATAAGTAATATATATTCCAAACTATAAATAGTACACATACCCTACTTTTATTTTTTTAATTAGTGGTACATACACCATGATATTTCCAATTATTAAAAATAAGTTGTATAAAGAAAAAAACATAAAAAAATATTCCCACCACTAACTCTCCTAAACCTGCCCAAGGATTAGTACTGTAGGCTACGCTATAAGATTTTTTTATATTCGGTTGTTAAGATGGTAAATATAAATATTACTGGAATAACCAAAAATAATTCCAACTACATATAAGATTCCCCAATTTCTATAAAATATTCTTCCTTTATAAAAATCAAACACTTTATACATACTATATAACGGTATAAATGCTAAAATACTATTTATCCCAATTATTTTAAAAAAACATACATTAACAAAATTGAAAATAGTATGTATGAAATTATATAAGGTAACATATATTCCACAATTCGCACCTCCCTTAAAATTATAAACTCTTTAGTTATTTATTATTTTTTTCAAATAAATTATAGTTTCTACTTCGTATCATTCTTTTTAATTTCAGATCTAGGATATTTATCATAATCTATTTCAGAAACTATTGTTTTTATTCTCTAACTGCAATTTCTTATATACATTTGCGATATAAAATATAAAAAAAATAAATTCATTAAAACATAGTTTATTATATAAATTATATAAAATCACTAAAAATTACCTGGTTCAATAATCATATAAATAACGAATTTGAATAGATAATATATATTCCAAACCACAAATAATACACATACCCAAAAGTCTATCTTTAATTATTGGTAAATACACTAGCATATTTCCAATTATCAAAAATAAGATTAATAAAGAAAGAAACATAAAAAAAATATTCCTGTCATAAATTCACCAAATCCCAGCCCAAGGATTTGAACTATATTGAACACTTTGAGATTTATGATATTCAGTAATAATGACCCAACTATTATATATATTACGGGTATTACTAGAATAGTTCCAATTACGTAAAACATTCCCCAATTTCTATAATAAATTCTTCCTTTAAAAAATTTTCAGTGCTATGTACATACTATATAACGGTATAAAAGCTAAAACACTATTCTTCCCTATTATTTGAAAAACATATCATTAATAAAAATTGAAAACAGTAAATACATAATAATATATGGTAAAATAAAGTTCCATTTTTCCCTCCTATAAAAAAATGAGATAATGATATATAAATATACATTATCTCACTTTGCTTATATAGTTTTATTATCTAGAATAGTTTGGACTTTCTTTTGTGATTTGAACATCATGTGGGTGAGATTCAATAAGTCCTGCTCCAGTCATACGAACAAACTGAGCTTCTTCACGTAATTCTTCTAAGTTATGAGATCCTGTATAACCCATTCCAGCACGTAACCCACCGATAATTTGGTAAATAGTTTCAGATGCTGCACCTTTATATGGTGTACGTCCTTCGATACCTTCTGGTACTAATTTCTTACCATCTTCTTGGAAGTAACGGTCTTTTGAACCTTTTTCCATTGCTGATAATGATCCCATACCTCTATAAGTTTTAAATGTTCTACCTTGGAAGATTTCTAATTCACCTGGAGATTCTTCACAACCTGCAAGCATAGATCCTAACATTACTGCATGACCTCCTGCTGCAATAGCTTTTACTACATCACCAGTATATTTAATTCCACCGTCAGCAATAATAGTTTTACCTAATTCACGTGCTACTGTTGCACAGTCATAAATAGCTGTTACTTGAGGAACTCCTACCCCTGCTACTACACGTGTAGTACAGATTGATCCTGGTCCAATACCAACTTTAACTACATCTGCTCCTGCTTTCGAATAAATCACGTGCTTGCATCAGCTGTAGCTACGTTACCAGCAATAATATCTAATTCTGGGTAGTTAGTTCTTAATGATTTAACTGCATCTAATACACCTTTAGAGTGACCGTGAGCAGTATCAACTACAACCGCATCTACTCCTGCTTCTACTAATGCATCAACTCTATCTACGATATCATTAGTAACACCTACAGAAGCTGCAACTAATAATCTACCTTTACTATCTTTTGCTGAGTTAGGATATTTAGCTAATTTTTCGATATCTTTAATAGTAATTAATCCAGTTAATCTTTCCTGCTTCATCAGTTAAAATTAATTTTTTTCAATTTTGTGCCCACGTAAAAATCACACTAGCTTCTTCTAATGTAGTATTTGCTGGAGCAGTAACTAAATGTTCTTTTGTCATAACATCATTGATTACAATATCAAAATCTGTTAAGAATCTCATATCACGGTTAGTAATAATACCTACTACTTTCATATCTTCACGATTATTTACGATAGGTACACCTGATATTCTATATTGTTGCATTAATTCTTCTGCTTCATATACTTTTACTATCTGGAGTTAAGAAGAAAGGATCTGTTATAACTCCACTTTCTGAACGCTTAACTTTTTATTACTTGTTCTGCTTGTTCTTCGATAGTCATATTTTTTTGTGAATTACTCCTAATCCACCTTCTCTAGCCATCGCTATAGCCATTTTTATGTTCAGTTACTGTATCCATCGCAGACAGAAATAACTGGTATAGATAAGTTAAGTTTTTTTCTGTTAAACTAACTTTTTAAATCTACTTTTTTTGGTAATATATCACTTTTAGCTGGTACTAAAAGCACGTCATCAAATGTTAAACCTTCTTTTTGAAATTTATTTTCCCACATCTTATTTCTATCCTTTCTATTTTTCGTCATCAGCTATATTAAATTTAACCTCATTGTTCTCTAGTGAAGCTATTCTACATAATGAACAAATGTTAACTTGCTTGTCTTCTATTAATTTTCTACCATCTTGGAAGCTTTTCTCAACTAATATCCCTACTCCTACAGTAGTTGCTCTAGCTTGATTTACTATTTCCATAAGTCCTAAAACTGCTTGTCCATTAGCTAAGAAATCATCGATTATAAGTACTTTGTCTTCTTCATTAATGAAATTTTTCTGAAACTACTATTGTGTTAGTTACATTTTTAGTATAACTATGTACCTGAGCAGTAAAAACTGCATTATCTTTTAATGTTGATGGTTTACTTTTTTTCGCAAAAACCATAGGTACTTTAAATAAATTAGCTACCATTATTGCTGGTGCGATTCCACTTGCTTCAATAGTTAAAATCTTCGTAATTTTTTTCATCTTTAAAATATTCATAAAATACTTTTTGCCATTTCCAACATTAAAGTTGCATCAATTTGATGATTTAAAAATGAATCGACTTTCAATACGTTATTGTCATATACTTTTCCATCTGTAACGACCATTTCTCTTAACAGTTTCATAGCTTCTCCTCGGTTAAATTTAATTAATTTTATTAATAATACCAGACTTTCAGTGAAAATTCAAGAGCCCCATGAAATGTTATTCATTAAGGCTCTATATTCTAAATATTATTTTAAGTTTTCTAATAAATCAGTAATTTCAGCTTGAGAAAACTGATATTTCTCTTTACAAAATGCACAAACTAATTCTGTTGTTTCTTGTTTAGCTAAATCTTCTAATTCTTCTCTTCCTAAAGTGACTAAAAGCATCTGCATAACGCTCTTTTGAACATGTACATTTGAATACTACATCATTAGTACGTAATATTCTATAGTTTTCTTCTCCACCAAATAAGATATTAGCTATTTCTTCAGGAGTTTTTCCCTTCATGAATAAGCGTAGAAATTGGTTTAATATTACTTATCGCTTTTTCTATTTTTTTGTTATCGTTTCATCAGTTGCATTTCGGTAATACTTGTAATACAAAAGCCTCCTGCTTTGCTATAACAGAGTTATCTGTATCTACTAAAACCCCTAATGACACTGCAGATGGAACTTGTTCACTTCTTTGCAAAGTAATAAGTAAAGTCTTCAGCTATTTCTCCAGAAACTATTGGTGATGTTGTTGTATATTTTTTTCATTGAGACCCTAAAGTCTCTAACTACTGTAATATTTACCTCCACCAACTACTCCTTTTTACATCTAACTTACCTTGAGCATTACTTGGGATGTGAACTTGCATATTTTTAGCGTAGGCAGTTGTTTCACCCATTTCATCTGATGAAGCATAAATTGTTCCAACTGGACCGTCTCCACGAACTGCAACATCTATTCTATCTCCGCTTTTTAGCATAGCTCCCATCATAGTTGTTACTGTCGCAGTACGACCAACTGCTGCTATTGCTGTTGGATACGCATCATGTCTTTGTCTAATTTCTTCTACTAAATCTGTTGTTTTCGTTACAAAAAATCTAATCTCATCATTAAAGGCTAGTCCTCTAATTAAATAATCTTTCATCTAAATAAAAATCCTTTCTACATTAATTATCGACTAATTAATATATATAATAATTGTTTATACTTCTTACGATGTTATATTATACATCCTCTTATTAAAATTGTCTATTCGAAAGGTTGTTTATCCAAAAAATAAAAAGGACTTATTGTCTATTTTGTAAACAATAAATCCTTTTTATTCTATATATAATAGTTAAAAATTACTTTTTCTCTATTCATTTTATATAATTCAATTATACCTTTTTAATGTTAATTCTTCATCCACAACATCAACATACTCACTATGTTTTCCTATGAATTTAGATAGTCCACCTGTTAAAACAACTTTATACTCACCATCTAATTCTTCTTTTAGATGTTTAATGATATTTTCAAATTGTCCTAAAAATCCATAAAATAATCCAGCTTGCATTTGATTTGTAGTATCCATACCTAACGATGTTGATACCGCCTCTATCTCCACTCGTGGTAATTTGGCAGCACGTGTATAAAGTGCTTCTGCACTTATATTCATCCCTGGACAAATAATCCCACCACGATAATTCATGTCGCCATCTACACAGTCAAATGTCGTTGCAGTTCCAAAATCTACTACTATCGCAGGAAGGTACGAACTAACCTTAGCTCCTACTATATCAACAATACGGTCTGATCCTAATTTACTACTATAAGGAGCAGGTACTTTTTATTCCTGTATTTATATCTGTTGAAACTATTATAGGTTCTTTTTTTAAAGTATTTTTACTTAGTAGTTCCAACGCAAACATCATCTTTGGTACTACACTAGCAATAACTACTCCATCAAAGTCCTCAAATTTTAAATTTTTTATCAATAAAAAAATTACGTATAATTACATATAATTCATCTTCGGTTTTAGTATTATCTGTAGCTATTCTCCAAGAATGCATCATATTATAATCATCACCAAAAACACCTAAAACTATATTTGTATTCCCTACATCTAATGCAAAAATCATAATCAATCTCCTAATATAATCAAGTAACTATATTATATCATAAATTTTTATAATATTTACTATTATTTTACTTTAAATTGATAAAAATCTCCAGAACTCTTTGTTCTGGAGATTATCTTAATTAATGTCTTAATTTTTCTGCTGATTCTCTATATTTAAGTGGTGTTACTTTCATTATAGTTTTAAATATTCTGATGAAGTAACTTGTATCAAAGTATCCGATATAATCAGCTACTTCTGAGATAGAGAAGTCTGTATTAGCTAATAGATAACATGCATTTGAAACACGTTTATCATGAATATAATCTACGATACTAATTCCCATATCTTTATTGAAAATAGATGATAGATAACTCTTATTAACCCCTAAATATTCACTAACATTATCTAAACTAATTTTTCTCAGCTATACGATCATTTTATATATGCGATACAGTTACGTACAACAGCTTGTTTATCTTTATATTTATTTTTTTATCAACTAGTAGACAGTAACTTCTAATTACATCTTCTGATAAGTCATAGTTATCAAGTTTGTTTTTAATTCTTACCCATAATTCTTCAATTCCTAAGTAATCTGAACTATGTTGTTCTAAAGAATATCTTAGAAGATCATTCATATTATAAGATTTTCTACGTCTTACATTAACACCTTCTTCTACGCGATTTTCTTCAACCCCGTGATTTCTATGACGAAGATCGAATAGCATATTTACTTTAGAAATGTTTCCATCTATTACAGCTTCAATAATTTCACGTTTGAATTTAACTTCACTTTCTAAAATACTATTTAAATAGTTACTTTTTTTCTTGCTGTATTTCTTCGAACATTTTTTTACACTAGAATCTTCAATTAAAACAATAGCATCTAAAAAGTCTACATTCTCATCTTCAGCTAAAAGTTCTATTAAATAGTTGAATTTTTTTCTTGGAGTTATTGGAAGTGATGAATATATATCACAAACTAACTCATTAATACTTGCTCCATATTTTTACTAGTGATTCTTGGAAAACTTTTTGTTGGAACAAAGTATTCTAAAAATGGCGTAATTAAGTAAAATTCTTCTTCGTTATCACTTGGAATAAATAAGCAAGAAATTCCTAGACCACTCTGGCATTTTACAAAGCTTACCATTTTTTTAATTTCCTCTTTTACATGTGCTAGATTTCTTTTTATAAATCTACTAAAAATACTACTTAACTGTTCTTCACCAAGGTCAAGGCGAATTTCTTCATCTGTATATTTATAAGTTAAAATACTACCATTTAAATCTAAAAATATCTTTAACACGCTCTATTTTTAATGAACTTCTCATTTTACCTACCTCCTAACATATTAAGTATTTTTAGTCGATTGTTATATCACGACGTGAATTAATTACATATGAAACTATAAAGAATATTGCTGAATAAGCGATTAACATTATTAACAAACTATTTACATTTTCAAACTTAAATGTGTTTTTACTAAATATCTATTGTCTTCAGTTGCATAGAACAATTGGAATAATGGAACGTTGAACATATGATACTTAACCCATTCAAATTTATCGACAATTAATACTGTTAATCCTTGAATTATTGTACCTCCAAATACTGAAATCATTACTAGTACTAATGATAATATTTGTGTTTTAAATACAACACAAACAAGAACTACCATAGCTATATAAAAAAATCATTACAGCTAAACCAGTAAGATTCACTATTGCCAACTGTTGATATACTGTGCGACCAAAAGTAGCCATCAGCTAATTTTTTTCATTTAGTAAACTTAAATCATAGCTACCTTTATTTAGAACTATGTTAGTAAATACATATTTAAATACTGTCCCTATAACTGCAAAAATTATATAGTTAATAAATCCTAAAACTATTTTTCGCTGTTAATATCGCTGAACGTGATACCGGTTTAGTATAAAAAAATTTAATAGTTCCTTTTGAATATTCTTGAGATAAATTGTTAGCTAGCATAATTAAAAGCGAAAAATAGATGCTATTCCAGTCGCTCCCATTTGTGATATCTGCAAGCGATTCAGCTTTACTAAATCCATCATTATCTAAATTTAACGAATTAATATATTGAACTAGTCCAATTAATCCCATTGTAACTAACATATAAATCCATGTTGTTACTTTTTCTATAATCTTTTATAAATTCATTAATTAGCAATTTCATTATTTATTCCCCTTTCCAGTAATTTCAAGAAACGATCCTCTAATGATGTATTAAGTACACGTACAACATCTAATTCAATATTATTTGTTACTAAATACGTTAATAATCTTGATTTATCTTCACGAGATAGATTTTTCAAATACAGCTCCATCTTGTCTAGTATAATTAATACCTAATTCAGGGATTAAGAAACTTGCTCTCTCGTTATCGTAAGTACTTACTAATGTTCTTTCTACTTTATCACCTTTTAAGGCTAGCTAGTTTATCATCAGCGATAATCTTACCATTTTCAATAACTATAACTCTATCACATACTTTTTCAATCTCATCTAGTAAATGTGATGAAATTATGATTGATACACCTGATTTTTGCAATTTCTTTTAATTTATTACGGAAATCTTGTACCCCTTGTGGGTCTAGTCCATTTACAGGTTCATCTAAAATTAAAACTTTTGGATCATTTAGTAACGCTTGAGCTAAACCTAGACGTTGACGCATCCCTAAAGAATATGTTTTAACTTTATTATTAATTACATTGCTAAGTCCAACAAACTCAACAAGTTCTTTTATACGAGATTTTGAAACTTTTTTACCACATACACGAGCATATTGTTTTAAGTTTGACCAACCAGACATATAGTTATAAAATTCTGGAGTTTCTATCATTGATCCAACTTCTTTTAGCATACCTGTTTTACCAAAACCAACTGGTTTTTCGAAACAATAAGCTTCCCCTTTTGTTGCTTTAGTAAGACCAACCATCATACGCATGATTGTTGTTTTCCCACTTCCGTTAGGCCCTAATAGTCCGATGATTTCACCTTCATGCATATCAAAAGCTAATATCCTCAACTATTGTTTTCAGCCCTATACGTTTTTTAAGTCCATGTACTTCAAATACTACTTTACTTTTATCAGCTTCTACTGGCGGAATTACTTCCTCTTCTTTTTCAGTAAGTCCTTCTTGTTCTAAAGCTTTGTCTAATTCTTCACGATTTAGGACAACTGTAGCTTGATAGTCAGGGTGGTCAACAACATTAGTGTCAAATTGTTGGGGTTCTTCAACAACATCAACTTCTTTTGTTTCAACCTCCTGAGTTACAGGAAGTCCTTGTACATCTTTTACTTCATGTGCTTCTTGTACTTCTTTAATATCTATTACTTGCGTTTGTTCTTCTACTTGTGCTTGTACTTGTTCTTCTTCAACTACTGGTTTAGTAGTAGTTGGTTTTTTATCTTCTTTAAATTGCTGCTTAACTTTTTCTAATAAGCTAGCGTAACTCTGCGCTTTACTACTCTTAGTTCCTGCATCATCATTACTTAATATATCTTTTATATCTTTTTTTGAATTTGTCATTATATGTAGCAGCATCCTTTCTCATAAATTTTCTTTTTATATTATATCATATTTATAAAATAATTTCCATTAAATACTAGATAATTATTTTTTTAATTTTATATTATATTGCTCTTTATTATTTCTGGCTTTATATAAAAAGATTTTTCATTAATAATCCCTTGAAAAATATAAGAAAAATTATTGAAAACACATTTGCTATATAATAGTCTTATTATGTCCACATTTAACTAGCTTAAAAATTTTTGATTATACTTGTACATACTACAACATAAAAATATCTAAACATACGAATATATCCAAATACATTTTCATTATAATTAAAATTTCTAATGAATACTTTTATTAGTTTGTATTTCTATTTTTTTCCTTTTACTTTATTAAATTATTATTATTTATAGATTTTCAATTGTTAACTTATATATTTCTTACTTAATTTAATCTGTAATTTTTTTCTAGACAACTTTTATTATTTGTGTAGTTTTTTCAAAAAATTTTTAATATGTCTATTTTAGAAGTTTATATGAAAAATAGAAAGTTAGAGACTAATTTTTCATAGCTTTATCTAGATTATTTTTTTCTTTTCGTATATAAAATGATAACTATGATATAATAATAATGAGGTGATACTTTGAAAAAAAGGAACTAAGAAAAATTTATAAAAGAAAGAAATACTCTACCAGAGGAATATAGAATAGAAGCTTCAAATAAAATCTTTAGTTTATTAGAAGAACTAGATTTATTCAATAAAGCAGAACGTATTTTTTTGTTTTTTTGTAGGATTCGGCAGTGAAATAACAACAGAAATATTTATAAAAAGCACCTAGCTAATAAACAAATCTACGTCCCAAAAAAATAGTAAATGGCGATATGAAATTAGTTAATATCACAAGATGGGATAGTTTAAAAACCAGGTCATTTTTAACGTTTTTAGAACCAGAAAGTGATGATTTCTATAACGGTTTCGTTGATTTAGTAATAACTCCATCTATAGTTTTTAATAAACAGGGATATCGTTTAGGTTATGGTAAAGGATATTATGATAAGTACTTTTTCTCAAAATAACTATAAAAGTAAGTATAGGTCTTTCTTATGATCAACTACTTCAAGATAATATTCCTACAGAAGAACACGATCAAAAAGTTGACTTCATAATTACAGAAAAAGGTATTATAACATGCTAACTAAAAATATTATTGTAACAACAAGTGTAAAAACATCTAATGAACTAATTGAAAGTAGCAAAAAAACCATGCTTTAAATTTAGAATTAGATTTTTACTACAGAAATAAAAAGACAATAAACAGAATTATTATCTAGTTTTTGATGGACTTGTAGTAATTTACAAAAATAAAATCAGTTATTTTGAAGATAATAGTGAATTATTCTTCCATCTCGATACTACTGCATTAAAAATTAAAAAAATAATGATAACGAGCCTCTAACAGAATTAATACCACAATCTTCTTCAGTTTTTAGATTGCACTATGGGAGCTTGCTAGTGATAGTATTCTCTTAAGTTACTATGGCAATAAAGTTACTGCCCTTGAAAAAAATAAAATTATTCATTATATTGTAAGCGATGGTTTAAGAAACTATATTGCTAGCGATAATAAAATTTTATCCGCAATGAGATCTATAACTACTCATAATATTGATTGCTTAGAGTATTTAAAAAAAGTGCGAAGATAAATCATTTGATATTATTTATTTCGATCAATGTTTTCTCATAATATTAAAGAGTCTATGAATTTATCTGGTATCGAACCCCTAGCTGATTATAATTTTTCCTACTAAAGTTTTTTTAGAAGAAGCTAGACGAGTGGCTAAAAAAATAAAATTATAGTTAAAGCACATTTTAGAGATAATATTTTTGAAAAAAATATAATTTCAAAAAGAATTATAAGAAAAATACTAAATTTCATTATGGTTTTATCGACTTTAATGATTAGTTAATTATATTTTTTTAAATAAAAAAACAAGAACCAAGTCTATAGCTTGATTCTTGTTTTTTTCCTTTTCATTCTTTCGTTGTTTGATATCCATCATATCCCGTAATTTCTTTAAAATCACGATATAAATTATTTTCTTCAGATTTTGAGCGCACAATTGATTTAAATTCTTTATAGCACTCTTTATAATCTGCAAGGTCAACACCTTGTGTATAACATTCCTCTATCATATCTAAAAAAATTTTTATAATGATAGTAATTTCATCTACATTATATAATGAATAATCAATAGGATAATTAAATTCCATAACTGTACCTATTCAAAAGTATATCCAACACCACGAACAGTTCTTAGATTTTTTTATCGTATCCAATTTTTTTCTAAGCTCTTTACGTAATCCTGAAATATATACTTCAATCGCGTTAATTGTTGTTTCAGAATCAACACCCCAAACGCGGTCAAATATTTCTTCTTTTTTTCTAAAACAATATTATTATTAATTACAAAGAAAGATAATAGTTCTAAATATTTACCTTTGATTGTATCTAATGTTTTTTTGTATCAGTTTTTACTAACTCATTTTTTTAAGTCTAAAACAAGTTCTTTATAAAAACTTCATTCTCTTCTTTTAAGTTGCTCTCTCTTTGTAGCAAGTTCGACATTGTTGTTAACAATGAGAAGCATCTGCTGTTCTAGGAAGATATTCAGTCACTCTATGTTTCATAACTCTTGCTTTTTCTTCAGTTGATTCCGCAATAGTAAGAATGATAACTGGTGTCTTCTGTTCTCTTATTTCACGTGCATAATCTAATACATCTATTCCACTTTTTACCTGGTAAAATGCTATCAGCAATAATAAAAGTCATACACATTCTCATCCACAAGTTTTATTCCATCTAGTCCATCATAACAAACATCAGCATCAAATTTCTCTGAAATAGCTGCTTTTTAGCAAAGCTGCTAAAAATTTATCATCTTCAATTATAAAGTGCTTTCAGCATTGATAACTCCTCCTTTTTAATTTATTATCTAAATAACTATTTTATAACTTTTACAAAAAAATACAACTACAAACTATGATTTTTTCACTTTTTTTAGTTACAAAATAGGTGAATAATATATTTACTACCAATATCCCAAAAAGGCTCCACATGTATCTAACGCCACATCCTTAATATTCCCATCACGTCCTGGAACAAATAACTGATGAATTTCATCAGTTATCGCATAAAACATCGAAAAATATTAAACTAGCTATAGATACTCTTATTGTTTTTATTATTATTTATATCCTTTATTAATAAATTTGCAAAGTATATAAAACTCCAAAATCCCAATATAGCATATTCACTAAAATGCCCTAATTTTTCTTATAAATAAATTATCAGATATTTTTGAGAATCCTCTCCTGGTTGATTCGAAAAATAAAAATATTAAAATACAAATAACAATTACTATACTAAGTGAATAGTATTTTTTTATAAAAGTTTAATAAAAATTTTCCCTTTTTATAATATGTTTTATATTTATCTTTCTATATCTATATTACCACATTATTAATATAATTGATAATATTTAAAACTGAAATAAGATACTTTTTATATATTAAAAAAACTCCTGTACCCTTAACAATCTTATATTTAAAAAGAACTTATAGATATAATTAAAAATTTGCTTATTTTGTTTAACTTTATTTGTAATTTTTATTAATTTTTTAAAGAAATATTTTTTTCTAATTGTGATATAATAAAAGAAAACGAATTCAAAATTTGGAGGTCAATTATGCCAAGAATAGTTGCTAGAGGAATCAAGAAAGAAGACTTAAAAAAAGTAAGTGCTGAACTTTTTCGACACAATCGCTGGAATTATCGAGCGTCCAGAGAAGCATTCACACTTGACTTAGTTGAAAGTGTTGCAATCTTAGATGGTGAAGAAATTAGCCGTGCTAACATTGAAATCGGTTGGGTAGAACGCCCTGTAGAAGTTTGCGAAAAAAAGTAGCTAATGCAGTAGGGTGCCCTAATCAAACCATTAGGCTATGAAACTGTTATGGTTTCATTCAAGAGTATCGATTTAGCATACGAATTTGTCTTCAAAAAAACTAATATAAAAAAATAGGATTTAAGAATTTTCTTAAATCCTATTTTTTTATCCCTTTATTTGGGTCTCATACATTTTTCTTATATGCTCCATTTTTGTAATAACTGTTCATGATTGCCACTTTCGACAACGACACCTTTTATTTAAAAACAAAGATATTATCTGCATTTTTTTATTGTTGATAATCTATGAGCAATTATTAAGGTTGTTCTTCCTTGTTTCAGCTCTGTTATAGCTTTTTCCTACACTTTGTTCAGTCTCACTATCTATATTAGCTGTAGACTCATCTAGTATTAGTATTTTAGGATTTTTTGCTAGTGCTCTTGCCAGACAAATAAGTTGTTTTTCACCTGTAGAAAAATTACTACCTCCTACTTCAACTTTAGACTCTAAAGAGTGATTTTCTAAAATAAACTCTCCCCCGACTTGAATCAATGCTTTTTTGGCTAATTGTTTATCACCTGAAGTTGTTATATTTTCTAATAAAGTTCCTTCGAATAAAAATGAATCTTGAAGCACAATTGCTATATTTTCCCTAAGGTATTTTCTACTATATTCAGAAATATCTTTTTCCACCAATCTTCAACACGCCTTTATTCGGTTCATAAAAACTTAACTACCAAATTCATTATTGTACTTTTTACCGCTTCCTGTATGACCTACAAAAAGCAACTGTTTGATTTTCTTTTTATTTCTAAATTTATATCTTTTTAAAACATAGTCATCTTCATTATACGCAAAAATATAAGTTCTTAAATTCAATATTTCCTCGAAATCTTCAGTTCTTTGCATATCAATGTCTTTTTCAACTTCTAATTTAAGAATTTCTTGAATATTATTCGCTGCCCCTACTGCCCTAACATATGTTGAAATCCCCATAGTGAAGTCTGCTATTCTATAGATTATATCTGTAGTATAGTTTATAAATAAATAAACCATACCTAGTGTAACTCCAAAAATATTGTTATTAAAACTTGAATATGCGTAGTAATAAACTATTCCGATAAATAAGATAACTCTATAAACTCCTGTAATATTATGAAGGAGTAAGCTATCTACTTGATTTAGTTTCTTCCAATAGACATAACGCTCAATATTATGCTTATTCCAATCTGCAATACTTGCCTTTTTCTCTGTTGAATGCTTTTATTACTTCTAAATTTTGATAATTTTTCATTTATTATTCCGTTGCTTTCTGAGAATTTACGTCTATAGCCTTTTATACTATCAATAGTCAGTTTATTGTAGATTTTTAAAACAAAAATACATTATAGGTAATAACAACAGCATAAATAATGCAAATCTATAATCTACATAAAAATAACACTACGTAAGAAAATAGGATTTTTAATGTTATTATCATTATTTGAATAAAACTTGATACAAAAAAATGTTCTAATCTGATTAACATCACTTGTTATTCTTGAAACTACGGAACCTGCTGGGATATTATCAAAATATCTTATCGGTAAGCTTTGGATATGATCATACACTTGCATCTGAATGCGAACATATATTTCATTAGCACCTTTTACTAAATATATATTTCTAATATAATTCGAAATACCTGAACAAAAGTAAAAATTAAGCCATAACCTAATGCAATAGTTAAAGACTTGAGAACTATTTGTCTAGTGACACTTCCCTCGATTCCGTCAAAAAAACTTTCGATAGAACATATACACCAAGAACACCTAATGCGACATTTAACACAGAAAATACTGTCCCTAGTATATATTCTTTTTTTGAATTTTTTTATGTAAGGTAGAAATTGTAATAATGGATTTTTAGTCTTCATATTGTTCTACCTCCTTATTTTGATATTCATCTAACTCTCTATACCACGTACATTTATCTAAGAGTTCCTCATGGCTTCCCTCACTTAAGACTTCACCATTTTCTAATACTAATATTTTATCCGCATGACGAACTGCTGAAAATTCTATGCGAAACTATAATATTTGTCTTCCCTTGCCTATGATTCTTAATATTTTTCAATTATTGTTTTTTCTGTATTAGCATCTACAGCGCTTAGACTATCATCTAAAATTAAAGATGTCTGGATTAGCTAAAAATTGCCCTAGCTATACCTAACCTTTGCTTTTTGTCCCCCAGAAAGTGAAATTCCATTTTCCCCTACTAGAGTATTTATTCCATCTTTGAAATTTTCTATATCTTTTTTTATATCTGATAATATTAAAGGCTTGTTCTAAATTATTCTCTAAGTTTTCGCGATAAAATAAGATATTTTCTTTAATAGTTTTTAGAGAATAATTGATATTCTTGCGGTGCATAACCCATTTTTTCTCTGACAGAATAATCATAGTATTTTTTTCTATACCCTGATTATCTAACAATAGGTGCCTCTTTTTCGACTGGATAAAAGTCTCAACAATTGTTTTTATTAATGTTGTTTTACCACTCCCAGTTTTACCTACTATTCCTATCGTCTCACCTTTTATTAATTTTAAAATTAATATTTTTCTAATACATTTTTTTATCATCGTATAAGAAGTTAAAATTTTTTTAAACTCGATACTATCATTAAATTCGAAATCATATTCAGCTAAATCATTATTAACTTCTGGTTTTCTATCTGATATTTCTAAAACTCTTTTTGTCGCTTGACGAATTTCAATAATAATTATCACTAATTCAGAAATTGCTATATATGGCCATTGCAGCATACCTATTACTACGCATACAGATATTAACTCACCTATTGTCATCATACCTGAATTAATAAAATAAAAACCACATGCTACTGCTAAGACATAACTGATCGTCGCTGAAATAGTATTTAAAGGTTGATATATTAATGTCTTCTTCATATATTTTTTCATTGCTTTTTTTGAATAACTTCTTAGTTTTTCTACGAAACTATTACGCACCTTATCTAATAAGCTATAAGCTCGAATAACACGAATACCCTTAACATTTTCTAATGTTTCTTCAGTTATTTGATCCATTGTTTTTTGCCATTTTATTATAATATTTTTTTCTTGTATACCTCGTCTACTTACCAAATAGATTGTTTTGGATTACTAGTGGTATATGAATTAATAAAAGATATATTAGATTAGACTTATTTAAAAATCAGAACACTTATAAAAAAATATTATAAATTATACCATCGAAAACTAGTAAGACACCATAACCAAAAGCTTGTGCTATATAGTTTGATATATCGTTAGTTGATCTACTAATAACTTCCCCTATACTGAATCTACTGAAAAATACCGGGGTATGTCTATAAATATCATTTTGAAGTTCATATGTTAAATCTTTAATAACCTTATCATAACCAATAAAAGTATAATATTCTTTAAAATAATAGACTATATATAAAGCTATCCCCACAATAATAATTTTTGGTGATTTCATTTACAACACCATTAAAAATCTATTTCCTTATTTGCTATTCCGTCAACAATAAAACTTAATCTATCAGAAGGATATAGGGTAAAGTAATATGAAGCTATTGAGGCTATTAAAGCAATTAATATTCTTACTTTATCTTTATAAATAATACTACCAATTTTTTTCATAATATCACTATTACTGACTTCATTATTCATTGTTTCACCTTCTTTACTAAATTAATTTATAAAAAGAGGTATTAAACCTCTTGTCTATAAATATTTTTTATATGCATTTTCCTTAAATTCCTCAATCGCCTCTTTTGCTAGACTATCTACTAATTCATTTAATTCAACACCTGTGTGTGCCTTAACTTTTTATAAAATTTAATTTTACTTTTTGCTGACGCCTTACGAGCGAACTCAACATAATCTTTTTGTATAATTTAAATTTGCCTTCCATTCCCCTGTCACCCAAGACTCTATACCTTCATAATCATAGAAAATTGTTATTTCAGGAATCTTTTTATCTACTGCGTACCACATAACAAATTTAGCTGCTTCTATTTCTCCAGCAACATTATGTAATTCTGCATATTCTTCTTTATTTCCAGCATGCTTAAATTGATATTTGTTTTCACCATCAACTATGACTACTCCCGATCCATATATTTTGTATGCTCTGTCAAAACTACCATCAATATATGCATAAACACCGTCTACACTTTCTATATTTTTCTTTCTAAATTTATTATTATTTAAAAAACCATAGGCATCCTCCATGTTATCAAAACTTTTGTATATCGCTCCTTTATAGCCTATGACTTGTTTTTGGCACTCAGGCCAAGTTAGGTACACTCCTGCTTTTCCTACCTTTTTACCGCGTAATACTTTCTCATTAAAAATCTCCTATTCATTCTTTCCTTACTAATTATACTATATAAATTTTTTTCAAGTAAATTTTTTTGTTAGAAATTCTCTCTTTTTATTTAATGCTATTTTTTATAAAATAATACATTAAAAAAACAACGTTTATAAAATTTATCAATTGAATTTTTGCGCATTTTAATGTAAAATTGAAGTGCTTATAAATTTTTTTAATAAAAATTTTTAAGAATAAACACATTTTTAGGAGAATTACAATGAGTAAATATCATTTTATAGGTATTAAAGGATCTGGAATGAGTTCTCTTGCTCAAATCGCTTATGATATGGGGCATGAAGTACAAGGATCTGATGAAGAAACCTATTTTTTTACACAAGAAAAAAATTAGAGCAACGTAATATCCCTATGTATGGGTATAACGTTGAAAATATTAAAGAAGGCTTTGAGGTTATTTTTAGGAAATGCCTTTGATGAAACACATATCGAATACCGTGCAGCCAAAAGACTTAGGGTCTAAAAATCTATACTTACGCACAATTTTTTTAGGAAAATTATTAGATGAAATCCCATCTATCGCGGTAACTGGTGCACATGGTAAAACTACTACATCAACAATGGTTAGTAATATCTTCAAACATAACTTCGTGACATCTTACCTTATTGGTGATGGTACAGGTCATGGTGAAAAAATTCTGACTACATTGTTGCGGAAGCATGTGAGTATTATCGTCACTTTTTAGCTTACCACCCAAAGTATGCGATAGTAACTAATATTGACTTTGACCACCCTGATTACTTTAACGATGAACATGATATGTTCGATGCTTTTCCAAAAGCTTTGTTAACCAAGTTAAAGATACTGTTGTTATTTGTGAGGGATGACCGCCTTGCTTCTCAATTAAAAACCTAGTACAGCAAAAGTTGTTACATATGGATTTAATGAAGGTAATGATTATCAAATAAAAATGTAAAAACTACTTCAGAAAATAGTGAATTTGATGTTTATAAAAACTCTGAATTATTAGGAACATTTACTATGGCTGTTTTTTTGGACTACATGATATTTCAAATGCTACATCTGCAATCGCATTAGCTGATATTTGTGGTCTAAGTACTGATGAAATCCAACAATCACTTGGTTCATATCACCATGCTGAAAGAAGATTTACTGAGCACAAAGTTGGAACTAATGTTGTTGTTGATGACTATGCTCATCACCCAAGTGAAATTAAAGCAACAATCGATAGTGCGCGTAGAAAATATAGCGACAAACAAATTATTGCAATATTCCAACCACACACATATACACGTACAGCTAAATTCTTAAATGAGGTTTGCTGAAAGCTTACTAACTGCAGATAAGGTATTCCTATGCCCTATTTTCGCTTCAGTTCGTGAGAAAGAGAAAATTGTTGGTATTGAAGATTTACAAAAAGTTACACCAGGTTCAGAAATTATCTATGGTGAGAAAACTTTGATAAATTAAACTTCGATAATAGTGTTATACTGTTCATGGGAGCTGGAAATATCAATAAACTTTGTAATAAATTTGTGGAACAAAACTCAAATAAATAATTGTACAAATATTAAATAAAATAAAGGAAGAATTTTAAGGAGGAAATAAAAAAATGCTAGATATTAATTGGCAAAATATTGGCTTATGCTGGAATTTTTTTCTTGCAGGCTTAGGTGTATTAATCGCCTGTGTAAGTGCTGCTAGAACTTTAGGTACTGTAAGAAAATCTCTTGCTGCTGCAACTGAATGCGTAGAAGATGTTACAGATATCGCTGAAGACGCATTAAAACTTGCTCAAGATTTAAAACGAAACTATTAAAAAAAGTTGAAGGAAATTTAGAACCTATTATGTTAGAAACTAATATTTTACTTCAAAACACTAATATTCTTGCTGAAGATCTTCAAGTTAAATCTGAAAAATTAGATCCATTATTTAATTCTGCTGAAGGATTGGCTAATTCAATTAATGGATTACAAAGTTCTGTAGACAATATGAAAATCTAATGTTACAAACTTCAAAGCGAAAAAGTGATAAGCGAAAAAGAAAAACTTTGCAGAAAAAGTAGAAGAAAATAAAGAAAAAGCTTCTAAATTATTAAACAAATTTTTTAAAAAGATAAAGTTGAAAAAGAAGAACTTTAATTTTTAAAAATACCACGAAAAGAAACAGTTAAATTTGTACATTTAATTGTTTCTTTTTTACAAAAATCTTAATTTAACTTGTATAAAAAAACATCACTAAAAGTGCTATTAAATGGCTAAATAAAAAAAGAATTATCATGGAATACGTTTTTCTTTGAAATTTTTAAAAATTTGAGCTTTTCCTCTTGATTTTATTTGCAATATACTATATTATACTCAAAGTAAAATAAAAATTAAAAAGGAGAAAAAAGTATTATGTTAAACGAATTTAAAAAATTTGCTTTTAGAGGAAATGTTCTTGATTTAGCAGTTGGGGTTATTATCGGGGCTGCGTTTGGTAAAATCGTTAGTTCATTAGTAACTGACATTATGATGCCAATTATCGCTCTTGTATTCCCATCTAAGCCAGATTTCACTAATTTAGCTTGGGAAGGTATCAAGTACGGTAACTTCATCCAAGTTAGTATTGACTTCTTAATCACTGCATTTGCTATCTTTATCTTTGTTAAAGCTATTAACACTGCTAAAGACAAAATGTCTAAAGAAGAAGAAGCTGAAGAAACAGTTGAAGTTGATTCTAAAGAAGAACTTCTTAAAGAAATCCGTGATTTATTAAAAAAATAATATTTGATTGAAAATTATTAAAAAGGTCTGACATTGTCAGACCTTTTTATTATTTATAATTTAGTAATTTCTCATTTATTTCTCTTATACTTTTTCTTATACTAAAATACTTTACTACACCTATTACTACATATATTATACTAGCAAGTAGAATCATTGATAAAAATGCTGTAAAAGTCTGCTAAACCATTTTAAATAGTAACCCTGCTAGTACCAGCGGTAAAAGTATTAAGCAATAATGAGCAATAAAAGTTATTTTAATATTATCATTAAGCTTACTTTGGAATATATTACTTGCTAAACCTTGTAGTAACCCTAAAATAGCAAATACAATCGTCTCAACTAGTACAGCTGTATTCACGCTACTAAAACTTTCAATAAATATTGGTTTTCCTGGAGAGAATTCTCCGTAAGCCATACTAAATATTAAATTAAGTAGATTACCTGCACCAATACCTAACAACATATATATAACTAATTTTTTTGAAAATGTTCTCATTTTTCTTTCCTCCTATAAGCCAAAGTTTAGTTTTAAAATCTTTTTAACAATCTGCGAGATACATAACTAATATCTGAATTTTTTTATAAACTATAACTATTGTTCCTCTAATACTTAAATCCAAATTTTTAATAAATTTAATATTAGCTATCTCACTTTGTGATATTTTTACAAAAATCTTTAGTTAATAAGTTATTCATTTCATACAATTTCTTTCTTACGACAAACTTTCCTTTTGTTGTAACTACAAAAACTTTTCCTATCTTCTACAAAGACTCTTATTATATCCGAAATATCTAATACACAAACTTGATCATCAGCTATTCCAACTAAATAATCTTCTTTATATTCTATATAATTTACCAACTCTTGAACTTCATCATTTATCTTATCCGTTGATATTGTTACTAATATTTCTTTAAACTTTTCATCAATATTTAATTCTACTTTCATAATTTATCACCACCTTTTTCTCTTTTGTTACTTATATTTTTATATAATTAAATTGTAAAAATCTACAACAAATGTATATGTGGTTAATTCTCATGCCTATATGGTTATAAATAAAAAGAGTTCAGTTAATTATGAAATTAACTGAACTCTTAATATTAATTTATTTTAAATTTTTGTGTCAGATAAAAGCTGCTTTGAAGTGATTCTTTAGCTACATCACCTTCAACAGTTAAAGTTTTTCTGGATACTAACTTCAACACTATCAACATTTTCTAATTTAGATAATTTATCTTTAACAGTAGCTACACAGCCACCACATTTTACACCTTCGATATTATAAGTATTTTTTCATGATTATTCCTTCTTTCTTATTAATTTAATTTTATTCTTTTTAATCTTAAACGCATTTTAATACTACTGATACTGAGCTAAAACTCATTGCTGCCCCTGCTAACATAGGATTTAATAAAGGACCTCCAAATAGATACACAATACCCATTGCAAAAGGAATACCTATTACATTGTAGAAAAACGCCCAGAATAAGTTTTCTTTTATATTCTTTATTGTTTTTTTCTACTTAAGTTTATCACATTAACAACAGTATTTAAATCTGATTTAATAAGTACTACATCTGCAGCATCTATAGCTACATCTGTACCCGTACCAATGGCTAATCCTACATCAGCTTGAACTAAGGCTGGAGCATCATTGATTCCATCTCCTACCATAGCAACTTTTCTTCCTGATTCTTGTAATTTTTTATTTCATTTGCTTTATCTTCATGGTAATACTCACTTATAACTTTATCTATTGATAATTCTTTAGCTATTGCTTGTGCTGTTTTTTGCATTATCACCAGTTAACATTACTACTTCTACACCTAGTTTTATGCAACTGCTCTACTGTTTTAGCACTACTATCTTTAACTTGATCAGCTACAGCAATAATTCCAGAAAGCACATTATCTATTGCAATGTACAAAGGTGTTTTTACCTTCAGAAGCATATTTCTTTCAGCATTATTAATATTATCTGCAATATTAACATTATTATTTAACATTAGTTTTTTTATTACCAATTAGGATATTTTTATTATTTACTACTGCAACTACACTCTAAACCTACTAGAGAATTAAAATCTTTTACTTCTAAAATTTCAAGATTTCTATTTTTAGCTTCTTCTACTATTGCTAAACCTAGTGGATGTTCAGAAAGATATTCAACACTTGCGACCATCTGTAAAATTTCTTCTTCAGTATAGTTATTATATGTTAATACATTAGTTACAGCAAGTTTACCTTCTGTTAATGTTCCAGTTTTGTCAAATACAACTGTATCTACTTCTTTAGTTATTTGTAAAGCCTGAGCTTTTTATTAAAATACCATTTTCTGCACCTTTACCTGTCCCAACCATAATAGCTGTTGGTGTGCAAGACCTAAAAGCACATGGACAAGCTATAACAAGAACTGAAATTATTATTTGTAAGAGAAAAGACCATGTTTCTCCTCCAACAAAATACCATACTCCTCCGGCTACTAAAGCCAAAGTAATACGATAGGCACGAACACCTGATATTTTATCAGCTAATTTTTGCTATTAGGTGCTTTAGAGCTTTTGAGCATCTTCTACTAGTTTTATTATTTGAGATAAAGTGGTATCTTCACCTACTCTAGTAACTTTCATTTTAAAGACACCTGTTTTATTTAGACTAGCACCTACTACTTTACTGTCTACACTTTTTCTACGGTAGACTCTCACCTGTTAACATTGATTCATCAACTGATGAGTACCTTCAATTACAAACACCATCTAAAGGTATTTTTCTCCCGGACAGTACTAATACTACATCACCACAACTATTTTCTACGTTTACTACTGATTCAACATCGTCTTTGATAATGTTTGCTGTTTTTCGTGCAAGATTTATTAGTTTACTTATTGCATCAGTTGTGCGACCTTTTGATACAGCTTCAAAATATTTACCTAAAAGTTATTAAAGTAAGTATAACCTGAGCAGATTCATAATATAGATTCATCGTACGCATGTTTATCACTAAATAAGCTAAAGATAGTAGAGTATAGACTGTATAAAAATGCGCTCCAGTACCAAGTGCTACAGGAGTGTATGTACATCCATATTTGAGATCTTCTTCTAAATAAAAGATTTTATACCTACTATGAAAAACTGTCTTCCTAAATATATTACTGGTACTATACTACTATTAACTGCACTGTTGAGTGTAATCTAGGACTTTGCGTGGTGTCAGACCACTGACAGTGTCGGTGGCTTAAACATATCTGCCATGACAATATATGGTACTGGTGTAGTAAATAATGCAGAATAACAAAGAATCTTTTTCCATACTGATTTCAGTTGTTTTCTCTTTTATCCTACCTGATTATCTGATTTTATCTAATTTAATTCTAGCTTTTATAACCTGCTTTCTCCACTTCTTGCTCGAATTTGTCCTCACACTCAGTGCATGTTTTATCAAAATCTAACAAACATCCGGTTGTCAAACTGACCGCCGCCGTTTCACACCATCTAGTGATGAGTGCATCTTCAGCACCATTTTGCACATGACGGACAAGCTCATTTTCCTTCACTGTAGAAAGTTTTTCTATGACTTGTAATTAGCTAAGTCCACCAACCTGCTTTCTCTACAACATTTATTACATCTTCACTGCGCGCACGATTAGGTCTCTTGTTAAAAGTGCAAAGTTTTTCTGTTGCCAAGTCACACTGACATCACTGACACCTTCTAAACTTTTCACTACTTTTCTTCAACATGTGCTGCACTAAGATGCAGCAATATTCCATCTATTGAGTATACTTCTTTTTGTCCATTAATAATCACCCTCTTTGATTTTGTTTACATCTGTAATCTCTGCACAAAATAGGTATACTACTATCGTCTACTTTTGTCAACATAATTTTATATATAATCAATAAACACTCTAAAACAAACGTTCTAGGGTATTCACATAATCATAGTAATTTACTACATTTACAGATGTACCTGTTTTAATTACTTTCTACAGCCGTTTAATCCACCTTCAACAAGGTTCTGAATAGCTGTTTCGTCAAATGCTGTATGTGGTGTGATACAGTACATCATCGATCTATTAGTGCTTTGTAGTAATTCATCATCAAATTCTTTATCTTCGAAGTTTTTAGGCACATATACTTTCATTTTCATAAACATCTAATCCCGCACCTAACAGTCTTCCACTATCAAGTGCGCGTAGTAATGCTTTAGTATCAACTAACATACCTCTTGCCGCATTTAACAAGATAGAGTTATCTTTCATTTTGATAAAAATTCATCATTTACCATATGATTATAGTCTCATAAGCTGGCATGATGGATAGTTATAATATCTGAATTAGTAATAAGATCATCAATGTTGTCAACATATTCTAATACTTCATGAGCAGCATCATTAGGATAAATATCATAACCTGGTACTTTTGAACCTAAAGCCTTAAATAGTTTGGCTGCTTGTGTTCCAATTCTACCCGTTCCTGTACACCTACTGTTAATGTTCTTAGTTCTCTTGATAAGACACCAGGATTCCATGTAAATCAGTGTTTTTCTACATTTCTTTGGATTTTATTAGTATTTCTACTAATTCTTAAAGCTGTTGTTAGTACATGCTCAAAGCAATTGCGTTTGGAGAATAAGAAGGAACATTAGTCATTTTAATATCCAATTCTTTTCATTAATTCTAAATCATAAATGTCAAATCCTGCAGAACGTGTAGTAAATACTTTTATCCCTTGCTGTTTTTGCGTATTCATAAACTTCTTTTTTCGAAAGGATTTATTTTGAGCGAACCATACCATCTCTACCGTCTAATAAGATGTTTATTACTAGCTGTTAACTCTTCTGAATGCACATCAACTTCCACTTCAGGATGTGAAAGCAATCCAATTATTTAATGCACTTTCATCTTCTCTAAATTAAATAGTATCTAGTTTCATACTCATGGTCTCCTTTATATTTTGAGTTATAATAATAACAAATTTTTAATTTATAATATAATTTTATCATAAAACTATAATTACATAAACTTTATAAACTTTCCTTAACTATCTTTTAAGTTCCAAAAATAATTCTTCATTATTTTTAACTTTTTATACTTAACATCTTTTGTCAATTTTTGATTATAGCGGTTTATCCAAATAACATTCCAGTCAGCATTATTAGCCCTATAACGTCATTTTCCAATGAATCACCTATGAAGAATAACTTGTTTTTATTTTAAATCTAATTTTTCTCTGCATGTTCAAAATTCTTTTATCAGGTTTATTTATACCAAGGTGCTAGAAACTATAATATTATCTTTATGTATCCAATTTTCTACACCTAGTACCTTACCTTGACCATTGATGATCACTAGGCCCATTTGTAATAACTGCAAGTTTAATATTATTTTCAAGGAATAATCTAAGATACTTTTGTTAGCTCAGTCATTTCTAAACGACTTGATTTTTCTTATATTTTCTTTTGAAAATTTAGCTGCCTCTTCATCACTAATATAATATTTAAAATCATTTGCCGCTTGTTTAACTCGTCGTAAATGTGATATTCATCTACAGTCATCGTTTCCGTTTCTTGAATCTTCATATTTTTCCTCACTATAGTACCTACTCAAACAATATAACTTCATAATATCAACTTTTGTGTTTAAACAATTTATATACGCATCTCTAAAGTGGAACTATTTGCTCTTACAAAGTATCATCAACATCAAAAACTTAAAACCTAGACTGCTCCTTAAAATAAAAATTTTATCAACTTAGTTGATCTTCGGAAAAACAATAGCGTAATCTAATAAATTTCCAAATCAAAACGATCATTTTAAACACATACAATCATAATGATATATAATTTGGAGATAGATCAATAAATACCCGAATATAATAAATAACTCCCTTTAAAACTATGTTCTAAGAGGTTGTTTATTTCATTTCAATACTCTACTACTTTTACTACTATTGAACTTTCTTTTCCCCGAATCTTTTTCAAAATCAATTACTGATTTATCAGTATATGGATGCCAAATACTTATTCTAATAGCATCTGGCGCTCTGTAGCGGCTTCCACTCAAAAGAAGTATATTTGCCGTTGTTTAGCATAAAACTTTGCTGCTAATATTTCTGTTTTTGTAATCTTTCAATAATTCTATCTCAACATGACTTCTTCCCATCTTGTCCAATATTTTCTAATCTATTCACATGAGGAGCCACCTGACTCGCACTCATGCCGCAGCTAATGCTTGCGTGCAGATAACTTTCGCGTGTGCAGTGACATTAAGCTACCTTCTTTTGTCACTGAGAGTCTGATAGCTATAATCCTTCTTTTTGTAGCTGGAGATTTTATATGTTTCTCAAAATATGCTTTTTAGTGTGTCTTGGCTTCTTCTAATATCTTTTGTTGCAGAGATTTTTCCAGTCGTTTGAACGTGAATTTCCATGCTGCTCATAAGCAAACTCTTTAATTTCTGCTAACTTTTCTTCCTAAAGGTTTATCCTATTTTTAGATAGTATGCTTGGATTTGTTGTTATCCCTAGCTATGCTGTGTATGTTGGCTATTTCTTTGCTGTACAATCAACATCTGCACTATCTAATAATATTTTACTCATTTTGCTCCAATATTCTATATTGCTTCTCCCAAGTTTGTTTAATATTCTGTCTTAGCTGTATCTTCCATTCTTTATCTGCAGTAAAGCTATATCGGAACCATAAGCCTACTGTCGCTGCCTGGGAAGCTTTTCATGCCCTACCCTGCTTTTGAATCTTCTAAGTACACAATCTTTTTGGATACCACCTAATCTTTTGGCTTGTTAACCCTAGAAATACATCTGGGCAGGCTCCATTTCCACCTCTCTGCTCACTAGCTATCTCATCTATATGTCTAACTTTGTTTTCTAAGATTATGTATCTGCCGTATCTGTTGATGGAAGAAAGCAACTGCAATTTTGTAATTATTTTCTATAACCATCAATACGTAATTCCTCACATGGAAAGGCATTTTTCTGGGCAGCTGTATGCACATTTCAATATATTCATAATGATCATCTACCAATTTTTCCCTTCTGCATTTGTTCCTTGCAATAATCAATCAGAAATTGATAAAGTCATTTGCTAGTAAATCCTAAAACTTTCAGTTTCACTCTTTGGTCATATTATAACCATGAGCTTTCGTCTGTGAATTTGCATAAAAAGCTTCTGTTAGATAGACTTTTCTGTGTCGAGCATTGAGGCCATCCATATCCGATAATACTCGCCTTAATTTCCTGGTCGCCTCCTGCTATTGTTGTTACTACATGTTACGGTATAATCTATAAACGTCTTTCACAGCTCTACTTTCTCTGCTAAATAAGTTGGAGCATATAATATATACTCAACTAAACATAATATCCTCTTGTCCATGCTACATTAGCAACACCACGGACATAGCTAGCTCTATCGCACTTTTATAAAGCGTCAGATCACTACGCTTGTGATGGTTTTCCATCACGTCCTATGGGCTGGTTTTGTGCCCTGTATCCTGCCGCAATTTGTTCCTACTGCTACCTTTACGAGCCCATAGCTAATGCCTCTTCTACCGGCTAATGTTCTTAATCAGATAGCTTCTAAAAGATACCGGAGTGCTACTCCAACTTATCTCTTGCTCCTTGTCCTAATTCTTTTGCTAGAGCGTGTTAATGAATTTACAGCATTTTTACTTGCTGCATAAATCGCTTTGTCCTTCTAGTCCTTCTAAACCAGATTCTGGTATGACATATTTACTATTCCACCCTTCTACCTTTTAGCTACAAATTACACGTACAGCCTTCTTGAGAGAAGATATGGACCTTTACGGTATCATCGTAATCGTGTGCTTACGATTGCTAAACTCATATTTCCCTTCGGGATCATGTCTACTAATAAACATGGCAGGAATATTAATTCCAGCGTTGTTACAAGGATATCGATTGTTCCAAATTTTCTGAGTTTTGTCAACGCTATACTGTATCACTTCTCTTAGTTGTCATCACGGTACAACATGGTCATTGTTTATCATTACATCAGACTGCTTTTTCTGCTAAGTCACTTACTACTACGTTACATCCTTGATTTGGAAATTCATCAACTACTGCCTGCCACTACCTGCGTGCTCCGCTAGTTACTTCTACTGTTTTCCTTCTCAAATTTATCAACTCATAATTATTTCTCCTTATGTCTATTGTAATTTTGTATTAATATCCAATTGCTGGACATCTTTTCTCTTCTACCTGACAATTGCTCACTGGTGATCGGTTATCTACGTCTCTGATGAAACTGTTGGGTAAACCCTAAATCAACTTCAGGTTCTTCTCCGCTTTACATCCCTTCACTCTGAAATTGATTAATTCTCCATCTACTCAAAGTTTGTCCAACTTCTATAGTGGCATTAGTGGGTACTACATCAGTCCCTTAGCAATAATCTTTTAGCATATCTGGTGCTGTATCACCAGTAGCTCGACCATCCGTCACGCAAATTCTCCTACAAGACTTCCTTTGCTTTTACCAACTGTGTTTCGTAAATTATCACCGTCGTTCTTCCTTTGTGCTTATTTTATTTCCTTCATTTACAGGTCGACTGTAATAGCGTTAGTAGCGAGAAGCGAAGACCACTTCTATAAAGGATTTCGCAAGGTACATTCCAAAGCTTGCTAACCAAGCCACGATATCCCATGTTTAATAGCGAAATCGCGCAGGTACTGATACTCACCCTACTTCTACTGTTTCTGGTTTCAGCTTCTGCAAGCTAAACCAACTGGGATGAAGTCACAAGCACATGTGCTGTAGTGATTGCCGAAATAATGCGGGTAAATACTTGCTAATTGTGTGGAGGAATAGTTCCTTTTCCGATTTCAACCCCAGTGTAGTACCGATAATTTTGTTGCAGTGCTACCAGGTCCAAGTAACGCTATGGTAATGGAATGAGAACATACAAATCCTAAAAGACTACTAATCCAAAGGAATGTTTCCCTGCTAGCGGAGTTAATAATTTAGCAGCCAGTTGCAAATCCTGATCACCTTGGATAGCGCCCTACTAACCATCGTAACAAATGCCATAAATGGTAAGGTATTTGTAATCGTTGATTGAGACTGCATCTCTTGCAGCTTGGTATAATGTATGAACTACTTTCGCACTGCTCTTACCGATTTTGAATGAATAACAGATGAGTTGGCATTTTCTGCTAAACTTTGACTGACTTTTATCTGCACTATATATTTAGAATTCACGTTTTGGTTGCTTCTTGAGTTTTTCTCTCCTTCTTCTTCTTCCACTACCTTTCAGCTAATGAGATGCGGTCGTCCTGCTACAGCTGAAACATAAAATATCTTCTTTGCTCGATTGTAAGTGGTCCGCTCGGTCCAGCAGGCATAATGTGTTAACTGTTGGAGTCTGCGTGGATAAATACCACAGCGTAATGTTTCCACGATCAGTCCAATAGTGCTAGAGATTTCTTCGTCTGGTACCTGATGTTTTAAATCGTTAACCGCTGTAGCACCTGTTGATTTACGATTTTTCTGCGATTTCAGGTTCAGCTCCACCACCTGTGATATATAAATTTTATCTTTTCCTGGTTTTGGAGTTACTAGTACAAAAGGCACCGAAACCACCACTACTTTTCTATTTTAATTGTTCGTATGTCCTGTGTTTCTCCCTGATCCTACGCTTTTTAATTCATTACTTAATTCAATATTTTGTTTGTTTCATAACTGTTTTGTTGTGAAAGTCTGCTTAGCAACATCCAGCAAAGTTCATTACTAACCTACCGAGAAGGTGTCTAATTGCTCTGATGGTGTAACACGTCTAATCCTAATTGAGTGAATTTCATTGCAATGCCTAAGTAGATGAAGTTCACCAACGTTGTGTGTGAGCCATCCCACTGTTTGTATGACAGTGATATGTTGCAGTGCATGTAGCCAGCTTTCATACGGTTTAGTTCGTTATTGCCATTGATGACGCTTCGGTTTCTGCTTAACATAATGCAGAAATACGAATGGTGTTAAAATTCCGTAGCTGAGTACGTCGACGAACACTCTACAGAATTTTCTACTCTGTGTGTGGTCCAATAAAACGTACTAATGCGTCATAAATACAAGTAGTAATATGTACTTTCAGTTACGATTCCTCCAACGGCGTACAGTCTTTTGCTATTCGTCAAATGACCTGTGAAAAGCCTGAGTGCTAGTTGACAATATAATCCATATTGTCCTCCTTGTAATATTTAATTTAATTTTAATGCTAATTTCCAAATGGACTCGCTCCATTCAACCTGTCCACCAACGAGTGTTTTATGATGCTAAACTCCGTCGAGCACTGCACTGGTTAAAGATGCTGGTGGTTTATCGCTTTTTACAATCTTCTCTGTTATAGTCCCTACTTTAAGACCATTGAAATATTCAAAGTAAATCACGATGCAGTACTGGTAACTGCACGCATAGCTTCTCCAGATGACGTGTATCATTATACGTCTATAGCTAATCGCAACAATTGCTCCCGCACGTGCAGCACTTCTTTTTCTTCCTGTGCTACTCTACCCTATTCAGTCTAAAGTTTACTGCACCGTGTGACGACTTCTTTACAACTGAACATAAGTTAGAACACCTATTGTGCAAAATAAAATGCTAAAATAAAAGGTATTCCTAAAACTATTAAATTCCTTATGTCACTCGTAATTGCTCTCTATATAAAGATTAGTGATGTGCACTCAGTAATTTACTATTAGGTCATAATTATCTATTTTAGATCATCTGTAATTAGTTTTCATCTTTAATAATAATAAGTAATTCATCATGGTTTTAGCTAAAAATCAACCCATCTCCTGGTACACACGCCATAAATATTAGTTTTAGTCTTTATTTCTTCGAAATCCTTTTTCACTTACCCCTAGACAATTATTAAATCATCCCTCAGTTTATTTATCGTATGTGAAAATGCTACATTTTATCATAAAAATCATAGATGATCTCTTTCTCTGATTCTCTTTAAAACTTATCATCTACTAAATGCTGTTTGTATTAACTCTTCATCATAAAATTAATATTTTCAGCATAGCTGCTATCACATTTTGAAAATGTCTCTTCTCTCATCGAGCTTAGCAATACATGATTTCCATTTGCTCAATACTGGATTATTCATTTTATTACATATTGTAAAAGTAATTCTCTTTTTCAAGTACATCTTCTCAAAAATTTCATTTTTGATAAATAACTGGCATTTCTGTTTCAAACTTTATAGTCTTCGGTAGAAATTATAATATTAAACTTACTATAGTCAACTTTTTCAAAAGTAGTGCATGCTGATGACTTGTGACTTATTATACTTTATTTCATTTATCATAAGTTTTGCATATGCTGATTCCTGAATTAGTTATCAACAAGATACTAGGATTTTCAGACAGAACTGTTTTGTCATTTGTCTGTTTGAAATATATTGCTGATAACTAATTTCATCTTCTGAAACCTATATAGTTATACTTATTGTTAGTCTTTATGGCAGTTTTAGCAATTTATATGATACTCGATATTGTTCTTTAATTTTCTCTTTCATATTGTTATATCTAACACCATCATTTTAATCGTTCCATTAAGAAGTATATGTGATAGTAGCCAAATTCTTCAATTATATCAAGTATAAAGTTCAAGTCCATACTAGTAACAACTGTTTCTAAAATTTCCTGAACAAGTTTTGTATACTCTTTGGTATATTTTAGATTTTCTCTTATTTATTTTATTTTTGTGGAACTCTCATCATGCTAAAGCAAATCGCTAAAATTTGATTTCATCAGTAGATAAACTTTATCTTATATTTATTTCTCTATAATCACTTATCTCTAATCAAAAGGTTGTATAGTTGTTTAATAATTCTCATGTTTCTGCTTCAAAAGTTTAGATAAAAAGCCATTCAGCAAATCGATCTAGAACACATGTTAAGTATCTGATTCGGCTTTGCCTGCTTTATCAATTTTGTGCTTTTCAAACGTTTCATCAAAAACATATTATCATCTTATCAAAAATAGCCTCTGTACTATAATTAAAATATTTCTAAAATAATTCTAATATCTTTTTCTAGACCAAACTACTTTAATACCTGTGATTAGGTTTTCCTTTTCATAACAAGGTTATAACTACTTATAATGTCATTTAATGATATCGGAATTGTGTTGCTCCTACTAGCTATCATTTCAAAAGCTAAATCATCTATGGTGCACTTTCGCCCGATGAGAACTAATGTCTTAAAATATATACTAACCTTACCTTTACTAGAATCAAAATTAACACCAACTTGATATATAGATCTTTTTCCTCTTTTAAGTATTCTTCAGCTTTGTAATAAAAAGACTATAATTTGAATTTTTATTTTCTATGTACGCTACAGTCTTCAAACAAATTCATTTTGAAAGATTTTATTTCATTACTATAGTTTTTGAACTTTTCTTTAAGCCATCTAGTAAATATTGATCCTGAACTAAAAAGTTAGATTCTAGTATATTTAGTGGTCTCAAAACTCATTATCATAATTAAAAATCTCCATTGCTTTCACCACCACATTTATTATAATGTTAACGTTTTCAAAATTAGTACAGGTTATTTTCTCTCAAAAGAAAAACGCTTTAATTTTTATAAAACTCTCTCACTGACTTTAACTACATATATTTCTAAACAAATAATTTATATAATATGGTTTCTACAAATGACATCCTCAAAAAATTGAGGATGCTTTTACTATTTTGATAGACTTTCTACAATATTTTTACTATATTATCTATGGTTAAACCATTTTCTTCCATTAAATTCTTCTACTATATCTGTCATAGAATATTTATTCCATAGTTTTGTGCTTTTATTACTATATTTCTAGGAAGCTGCTTTGCTAGTTTGACCGTATCCACCTTTCTACTATACCATCTTCAATCGTTACAAACTAACTTATGATTTTTCTTCTGAGAATAATAATTTTTATCCAAACCTATTAAGAACTTTTGGATTTACTAATGTTGCTTCTATATTATGTTTAGATTTTCAGTTGTTCAACGACTTTTTCAGCTGACATAAAAGTTTCAACCCAAAATATCGCAACCTGTTTTCCAGCTTTATACTGCATTCTTGTTTAATATAGAATAATCTGTTGTATCTTTTCGCCAAGTTTCTCAACACTTCTACAGGAACTCTAATAGCTACTGGATGATTATTTTGATTAATTGCCCAATCCACATCGTAAAGTCATCTTCTTTAGTCAGTAGGTGCTAAATAACAAAGTTTGGTATATGAGAGTATAAATGGTATATCAAAAATCCTAGATGACTTTCATCATTCATTGAGTTTATTAGAGCTACCATAGACTAATACTACCCCTGCTTGATTATTTAATGCCATATCATGAGAAAGTTGATCATATGCTCTTTGTAAGAATGTAGACAAATACGACAAATAGGCTTTGCTCCATTTAAGCTAGGCCTGTTGTCATAATTGCTTGTTATTCTGCAACCGACGATCTAAAATTGATTTTCTAAATTTTCTCTTACTTTCTCTTTTCGAAAACTATTCTTGGTGTCCCTGCATTTACAGCAACAGCCTAGTGGATCTTCTTCTAATTTTTAGCTAAATATTGAGATGTATACCATTGTATGTTTGAGAAGAGGCCCCTTGATTTTACTCTCTCAGTTTCAAACTAAATGGATCCCTCGCATGGAATTTTTTCGTGGTCTTTTTCAGCAGGTTCAAATCCTTTACCTTTTCACTGTGTAAATAACAGTACTACACGGATGATCATATCTTTTACGAAAAGCTAATGAAATTAGTTTCTTCTAAGTTATTACCATCTTCTAAGTAGTAGATAATCATATCCTAATGCTTTAAAAATATTGTTTGTTACCTGACCTTTATTTTCACGTAGCTCTCTTAATACAGTATATATACCGCCTTTAGGGATTTTTGTAATAGATTGGTCTATCATTTCATTATAATTATTGCATTAGATCTAAATATAGTATGATGTTTAGCCCTTCAGGCCATTCCACCTGATAAAAACCATCATCTCAATATTGCACAGCTTATTACCTTTTTCTTTCTTTTAAATCTCTTGTCATGCAGTATCACCACTTGCTAAAGTAAAGAAGTTGATGTATGACCAATAGTATCATGCTCACTTTCTTTTTGGATTAGTATATCACTGACATCATCCTAATGTTTAGGATCTGTAATGCCTTGACGTCCTGTTAACATTTTTGTGGATATAAGTCTGATGCAGAGCATCAAAAACTATCTTATCAACGGCAGAGTCAAATACATGGTGTAAGGCAACTGTCATCTCCACCATCTCTAAATTTGGTCCACTATGTCATCATGGGAACACTTATCTATAATGCTGTTCTTGTTTCATCTACAAGGTATGCAATTCTTCAATTGTCAATCCTTTAGAGATCTTTTGGTCCTGAAAATATTTTCTAAAATCATCTTGAATCCTCCTAGTGCACGATGTATATGTGTGTTATAACATAAATTAATCTAGTTCAATTATTCATTTTATTATAGCATCTGTAAATATACTCATCATTCTCTATAAACATTATATCTTTTTCACAAACAAATGTAACTATAATTAGGGATAAGTAATGTAACTTTTAAAATATTTTAGATAAATGAGCTTTTCACATCATATTCAAATCAACTTCTGACCAAAAATTTTTAATATAAGTTAACCTATCAAGTATCACTTTTTATTTTGAAAAATTTATTTTTAGTTTATCATTATCTCAGTAGAATTTTCTACATAACTCTATGATTATTAAAAACTAAATGTATAATTTATATTTGAGGTGAAATTTATGAAAACAGCATTTGTATGCGATTCACAGACATTACATTAATCAAATTCGATAATCCACCCTAACTGTAATACTCAGTTGAGGTTCGTCTGAGACGATGAACTTTATATAGATAATGTAACTATTACTCTGGTGTTTACGAAAAATGAAATGCTGGTGTGAGCCGCACTAATAAACCATCGTTGGAAGAATCTTGCAGTATAACGAAACTAAAAGTGAGGGTGCGGCAGGCTTTGGTATGCGCTCTTCCGAAGTATCTGGTACTATTCGCTAATCTTTCGACGAGATCATCGAGGGTAGAAATTAAGTAATCAATCACGGACATAGGCGGCGGTAGGATTGTGCAGTGAAAAAAATCATTAAAATTGCGGCAGGGCACCTTATGAAATAATGCCAGGTGCACTATTCGCGCCAGGCACCAGCGAACCCTGGACACTCCATGCGATAAATGAAGAAAAAAGATACGAATTTAAAATATTGCATCTTTTTTGCTTCTCTAAACTCTTATTTTTTCATTCATTTGTTTTCTTTAACTTAGAAAAATCTTCTTCTGCTACTAACAGTATCAACAATATAATCCTTAATCCTCTTGGGCAGTATAGCTACTAAAAAGATATGGAGATATAGAATAGTACTGTTGTTAGTATTCTTCCCACACCCTCACGATAAATTACATGTCAGACCACGATGGTTTTTCACCTTTATTTGTTTCTGCCTTTTATGCTTCATTACTCACCTATGCTTTTGAGAAAGAGAAATATGTCATAAGGGATAAAAGTAAGTAAATAATACTATCACAAAGCTTAAGTAAATTCTCAATTAAAGAAAGTTTAATCCCCTACATTTAAATGGTTTAATGTTGCTGTATTGAACAATCCTGTGATGATGCAACTACTATTAAATCTATTATAGCATATAAACCTCTGCCAGAAACCCCATATAAAAGTTTTCTGATGGTTTTACATAATCTTCAAATGTTGTTGGTAATGAAAAATCTACACTGCGACTATATTATTATAATTATAATTTTTGATTGATTTGTTTGATTAGCTTTGCTGAGTTAAATTCTCAGATTTTTACGGATTGTTCATTATTATGATTTTCTTTTGATTCACTGCTTTGATAGTCAGACTGCAACATCTCATTACTTTCATTATTATTAGTTGACTCACTAGTTTGGATACTATTTGATGTTAAGTCCTCAGTTTGATGTTTTACTTGTGAAGTTTCACTATTTTTGATTAGGTTTGATTCATTACCCTGAATAATCAGGGTTTGTATTTTCATTATAATTATTAGTCATTATAACAACTCACCTAAATAACTTCTCTACACTAGTCGATGACGCTTCACTATTAAACTCCGAAATAATTGATCTAGTTGTAGCTTTTACTAATCTAGATAAAAATACTTTCTGATGAGCTATCTTTTCTTAATTCAATCAACACTTGGATTACTTAAGTTTTTCTCCTCTTTGATTGAGTTAATAAGTTCATCTTCTGTCCCGATGATCTACTAATTTATTTTTCTACCCTTGTTTACCACTATAAGTTCGTCCATCTGCTAATTTTTAACATCATCTTCACTCATATTACGTCCCTTCGTAATAGCTCTCAAATCTATCATATGCTTCTTTGTTTTGTTCTTGATATATCTCCTAGCTGGATTCTGTAAATCTTCTGCAAGTCCACCTATTGCTTTTTGATCTCCTGAACGAATAGTTTCTTGTTTAATTCCATGTTCATTTAGAAATTTTTGGGCAGCATAACTCATTATTATCTCCAATAGATCCGGTAGTTGTTTCTGAATTAGCACAGATTTTCTTAGCAGCCATGAGAATATAATAACCTCCTGATGTTGCTTGTTTTTCATTGCTACATAGACATCTTTTTCCACTATTTTTAAAGCATTATAAATTTCTGCAGTTTCTATACTCCACCACCAGGGTATTTACAGATAATAAAATTGCTTTTACATTTGGATCTGCTGAGGCAACTTTAATTTGATTTATTATTGATCCTCTGCCTATGTATTGGTCATTTCTGAACCATTTCACCTTCAGCAGAAATTTTTCTGAATAACTTCGCTTCCCGCTACTATGCTTTAATGTTAATTTATGAACTGACTGAGTTCATTAGAAAATCTGCTAGATATCCATCAGATGCTTCTTTTGACTGTTCTTTTGATCCTACTGTTCCACCTATTAGTGAAACAATTACTAATACTACTACAATCGCAGCCAGAAAATTAACCTCTTATTTTTAAAATTTCATATTAATTTTCTCCTAAGATTTCATTTATAGTGCATGGTACTTTTATACTATTCGCCATAGCTTTTTGAGCACGAATCTATTATAGCGCTTCATAAATGCTAATTCTGCAATACCTGTCTGCCCATTCCTGTTTTTTAGCTACAATAACTTCCAACAGTAGAAACATCACTAGGTTCTTGAACTTCATTTCATCTGCATCTTCACTTCTATAATAGTCTGATGATATAGAATGATACAATATCGGCATCTTGCTCAATACTTCCAGATTCCCTAAGGTCACTCATCATAGGACGTTTATCGTATGTGATTCTACACTACATGTGATTAACTGTGATAATGCTATAACTGGACACTCTAATTCCCTAGCCATTTGTTGAAACTACGAGAAATCTCGAAACACTCTTGTTGTCTATTATCTGTTCTCTTACTTCTTGTAAAAGTTGTGTAGTGATCGATAACAACAGGTCCAGCCGTGCTCATTTTAGAAGTTTACATTTTTGCTTTAACTTCATTGACTTTTATAAATGCTATCTTCGATAAAAATATTTTTCTCTGATTTAAGAAAATGAACAGCTGTTTCCAACTTCATCATATCATCATTATCTAAAGTACCTTTTTGATCAGAATCTAACATTCCTTCACTACATATCATCCTAGATACCAATTGGTCACTTGCACCCATCTAAAAACTACAGCTACTGTTTTCTCACTCTCATCTCTATGGTTCTTACCTGCTACATTTAAGGCAATGTTTAAAAGCAAAGGCTGTTTTCTCCCCATAGAAGGACCAGAGCTGCTAATATTATCAGGTCACCTTCCTAAACCGACAAGTTGGTCTAATCTACTAAACCCTGTTGGAATGGCAATATTCTGACCTTCTCCCGAACATACGTGCTACTATTTCTTGGAATACTTCATTGAGTTACATCTTTCATATTTTTAAAGCTGTGAAGTTTTTGCTCGTTCCATAGCTCTTTCTACTTGATCGAATAAGTAGCAGTTAATGAATCAATATCAGCATTCCCTTGATTCATCTCCTCAGTCTACTTAATAAAGCTGAACGAATTTCACGATATATGAATATCGTTTTCCTAAATTTGCATAATGCATTATATTACGTGTACTTGGCGTAATATCATAAAAAGCTCCACTATATATGTAATGAGGCATCCATCGAGTTGAATGCCCCACTGTTTATTAATGTTCTTCAAATATTTGGTGGTATCCGGTATTATTTCGCTTCATCTAAACGTAAAATAGCATTATAAATATCCTTGTTTTTCATCGTAAAAGTCTTCACATCAACTTTGCTGACTTTCTACTAATTTTTTCTGGCTCTTGACAAGAGCTCCAAGCGAAGATGCTCTGCTAAAATAACAGAATCTATATGATATTTCATTCTTCCACACTACATAATTATTATTGTTCCACCACTGAACTCTTTAATAGTTCCTTCAACTTGACTGTGTAATTTAATTTTTGCATTTGTATATCCTAAAAGCTTGGATCCCATGTAGTAAATCAATTTTTCTTATCTACTTTAAGATCATGTTGTTTTTAAGTTCTTCAACAATTTGTTTTGAAGAAACTGATCCAAATAATCTTTCCACCTTCTCCAGCTTTAACAGCAATTTTAAACTTCAACATCTTCTAATTGTTTTGCTAATAATTTAGCAGACTAACTCTTCTTGTTTATCTTTTTCAACACGTTTTTGTTGTCCTTTTTAATGTAGCCATATTAGCATTAGTTGCTTGAACTGCTTTTTATTCGTAATTAAAAATTTTGCATCTCGTCAGCAATTTCCTTAACGTCTCCTTTTTACCTTTACCTTTTTACATCTTCTATAAATATAACTTTCGATTACCCTATCTCCTTTATATAAAAATTCACTTTTAAATTTATTAAACTACTGTAATAATGCACGTGATCTGTGCATCATTTTAATCTTGACACTGCTGTCAATGTCAACACCCTCTAGTTGAGTAGCAGCATTAGCAGGTGTCCACCTCACCAAGTTCTTCCATTACTAACTGAACATTCATATTACCCTAATGATCTAGCAGAAATACCTACTCTATTTTATCTCATATCCAACCGCAAAACTCACATTCAATACCTTTTTAAAGTAAGTAGTAAATCCGCACTTTGAGCTAACATAACGTTTGTATATGTTTTTCACTTGGTGCTTTAGCTATTACACTATCTCTGGTGTTTTCTGAATAGAATTATTAATAATTTTCTACTCTATTCATAAAGTTTTCAATTGGTTCTTTTAAGATAGTTTTACTTTAGTTGGATCTGCTCCATTACTTCTTAAATAGGCTGCGGCATCAAATGTTCTTGAACCTGTTCTTATAGAGAGTTTTTGAGTATCAACTACTATGACCACCTAGCATAATTGTTGCTGCAAGTGGTGTGATTTTTCAATTTTTGTGTTTCGATATTCAGTCAATTCAGCTATTAGCTCCGATGATGATGCGCCTTATGGTTCTATATATGTTAACTGGTGGATTTTGTTGTATATCTTCACCACGTCTATGGTGGTCAATTATAACTTTCTTGTTTGCTTTTGACAATATCGCAGCATCTACTAACACGAGCAGCATCTGATGTATCTACAATAATTAATGTTGTTTGAGGTGTCGTGAATTCCCAAGCTCATCACTGTTAATAAATACTTTTTGCTAGTGTTTCATCAGTGTTTTCAATTTCCAACATACATATGAATAGTTTCATCTTTATCGCTGTCATTTTAAAAATAATGTATCGAGTCTTTACCAACTATTTTTGAAAAAGTATAAATACCTACAACCACCAATAGCATCAAAGTCAGGACGTTTATGCTTCCCATAACTCATAACTTTATCACTATCGGCAATAATATCTGCAAGGGCATTTGATAGCTAACTCTTGCCTTAATTCTGGTACGTTTTCTTGTGGATTAGTTTACCTCCATAAAAGCTTAATCGTTCCATCAACGTCTTTCTTAGCAACCTGGTCTCCACCACGCCCTAATGCAAGATCTAGAGAACTTTTATAATTCACCCCAATTCGGTGAAAATCTGTTCCCATCCTACCCCCAATACTAAGGGTGATTGGTGCATCAAATTCTTCTTTTAAGTTTCTAATTGAATCTAATATCTGGAACTTATCTTTTTCTATCTTTTTAAGATCTTTAACATTTAAAAGACCTATAAATCTATCCTCATCTAATCGTTTTAAATAAATACTATTTTTCTTAGCCCACTCAGTTAGAATTCTAACAACAGTAGCATCAAAGCTACTTGCCACCTCATCATCTAATGAATCATAAACATCTTCATAGTTATCAAGACTTAAGTTTAAAAATAATAGGTCTTGTATCACGAAATCTCTGCGTACCACTTTGCTTTTCAGTAATATCAAAAAGTAAATATAACACTATCTTTTGATAGTAACTTTTGTAGTGTTTCCCAAAAATTTCGAAACTGATTATCAACTGGTGTTTCCACATCAAAAGATTTCTTCAATTTCAGGCATAGTTCTAGTATATTAACACCTTTTATTTCTTCAACTTTTATATGTTTACTAAATAAAATTGTTGCCCATTCTATATTTTTATTTTCGTCTATTACTATAATACCGATAGGAATTTATTAATTCCTCAGACGAATCTTTTTATTCGATTGAGTTAGCTTGCTAACATATTTTTCGATTTGTTCAGCAACTTTTTAGAATAATAGATGGATGGGGATTGGTGCAAGAAGTAGCACTAAGAAATATAGCTAAGCTTTCTAAACTTAGTAGACCTATTACTATAGCACCTAAAATAACAATTGCTAAAATAATTAATTCATACTTTCTTTTTGCATTCATCGCTATCTTCCTTTCTTCATGATAATATAACTTTCTCTAATTTAAATACACTGTCTACAAACCCAAGCATTTCTAAAAATTGGGTTGAATATTATAAACAATATAACTAACATTACTTTTATACTAGTTTCATTTTCTTTTAATTCCAGCAAAGAAAAATGCTGTAAACAAAACCATTAAGTGCAAAAGACAAGTCCTAATATTGTATTAGTATTTTTATCATAATACATACCAAAAATTATTAGAACTATCTCCTGCTTGTACACCTACTATTAACTCTATAATAACTAGAACTATATAGATGTTCGCAATACGAGAACTTAGAGTAATTCTCTAAACTCAGGAAACGTAGGAATAATAATATATTCTCTTCCTAACATAGATAATGTATATTGAACTAATAGTAAACTGTATAAGAATAACGTAATAAACAATGTTCTAGGAAAGATCTTTTCAACGAATCAATCGTTGATAATAAGACACTTTTATCAATAGTTTTGATTAGAAAGTGCACTTTCTTTTTGAATATCATTTACAAATTGATTAATTTGTTCGTTGTAATATTTAAATTCCATTTTTCACTAATAATGCAGTGTAAATAGCAATCCTAAAAATAAAAAATGCAGAAACTGCTGAACTTAGGAATACCTTAGGTTTCTTGTTACTATAGATTGATATACAATAAATGCCAGTACCATGTGCATAGTAAACCAAAAATAACATATGATGGTTTGAGAAAAACATCAATGTTACAACGCCAGATAAAACAAGCGGTGAAAAGTAATATTTCAGCCCTCTAGCTCCTAGTACATATGTTAAAGGGAATACCGCTGAAAAGCTCCTATTTCCACTATATTAAGGAAAGCACTTAAAACAACTAACGCAATAAAAAGTAGTGAATAAACAATTATTTTAGTATTACTAGGTTTTTTAAAGAAAAATTTATTCTCTAATAATTTCTCTAATTCTTTTTAGACTTTCTGAAATGTTATTATTCAATTTAACACTCCTTTTCGTTTTTATAGAGAACCTCCGTTCTATATCCTATTAATTATACCAAATTTTACTACTTTTTAAGGAAAATAAAATTTAATATTTCACTATTAACCTATCAATTTAAAACAATGAATTTTTATCCATTATTTTCCCTTCATTTTCGAAAAGTCATAAAATTTAAAAAATCTTTATTAAATTACTATATATATTTTATATTGACAAAATCTAAACTTCAACTTATCATATATAACAGAGAAATACGTATACAGTATAGTATTCTTATAAAGTATGTTTTTATTAAGGAGAGAGAGATTTTATGAAAAGACATATTATAACTATTATTACTGTTAGATATAATTGTCCTTACATTTGCTCTTGGTGGTTTTATATTATTTAACAAAAGATGATGAAAGCTCTTCTAACTCAAATGCTTCATCAACAAATAAGACATCCGAAAACAAAAGACAATAATAATTCAAACAGTTCTAATAATCAAAGTAACTCTAAAAATTCTGACAACAAGGAAAACTCAGAATCACAAAAGGTAAAACTCAGAAACTGTTGGCGAACCTACTGTTATAAACGGTATGAGTACTAGCTAATAAAACACCCTTTACACTAAAAATTATAACCCCTGGTGAAGATCAACAGCGAGATGTTAATAAACTGATTAAAGATGCTCAAAGTGCTGGAATGGATATTACAAATCAAGTATCAGAGTTTAGATCTTATGAGACACTAAGTTGACTATATACTAACTATGTATCTGCACACGGAAAAAGCAGAAGCGGATAGATTCTCAGTCTCGTCCTGGATATAGTGAACACCAAACAGGTTTAGTATTCGACCTTATCGATAGTGATGGTCGGCTGCTAGGGTTCTGAAGGGACAAGTGAACGTGGTAAAAAGGCTGCTCAATGAAGCTTGCTAATAACGCACATAAATATGGTTTATCGTTGAGATATAAACCAGAATTCGTAGAAAAACTGGTTACATGGAAGAAAGCTGGCATAATGGATATGTTGGTCAAGACGTCGCATAAAATACTGTGATATTCCACTTGAAGAGTACCTAAATGCTCCAGGTGGAGACTATGCAGATTAATAATAAAAGGAGAAATTTTATGAATAATCGAAAACCCAAATAACAACAGAATTATAATTCTCAGAATAATAATCTAATTACAATAATGATCAATATAACAACTACCCAAATGACCAATATAATCAATATAACGAGCAATACAATAACCTGACTATAACGGTCAATATAATAATCCTGGTTATGCTGGTCAACAATGTGATACCAAAATACTCACACAATCAATTCGGTTAACGACCAACAATACTACAATCAACAAAACAACCAACAGTGATAATGTCCACCGGTAAAGTCCTAACTATAACAATTATAACGACAATAATAATTATAATGACAACAATAGTTATGATGAAGAACCTAAAAAGAAAGAAAAAGAGCCTATTCCTATAATAATTGCAGCTATAGTAACTTTCTTAGTTCTAGTTGTAGGTCTATACTTCGGATATCATCAGTTTATGAGAAAATGTTGTAGATGTTTCAGCTATGAAATTAATTTTGTAACTATAATGTACAAACGGAGAGAGAAAACCGAAGTAGATATTAAAAATCCAGAAGTAGCTAACACATCTACTGAAATTTCTAACTTCTTATCAAACTGATATTTCTTATGATAAAAAGAAAACTTAAAAATGGTGATAAAGTTGAGTTACTGTACTTTAAATCATAATACTGCGCAAATTAAAATTAGATACAAAGGTGAATTCAAACATTACATTTACTGTAAATGGTCTAAATGAGAAAGAAAAGAGAAAAGAAGAAAAAGAGAAAAACTATCATAGTTAAAGATAATTCTTCTAGTTCTTCTAACTCTTCTAGTTCTGGTAGTAATCAGTACATACTTCAGTAATAGACCTGCTAGAATATATGTAGACGCTAGGGTTAACCTAGAAGTTCTTCAAATGATTCCAAGCTCTGTTCTAGATACTGCTAAGAAAAGGTGATACAGTATATGTTGATTTCACTGAAAGAAACTCCTAAAGGAGAAGAGTGGTCTACGTAACTTATAAAGGAAAACAAGGTTGGATGAGAACCGATCTTATTGGACACTAAAACAAAAAGGACCTGACTAAAAGTCAGATCCTTTTTTGTATTATCTTTACTCTAAAGCTAACCATAAGCATACTTAATAATGTGATACCTATAACTATTAAGAATATTGCTACTTTTGGTCAAATCCAAATAAACCATTAGCTACATGTTTAGCTATCCAAACATATACATAGTCACCATAGAAAATTCCTAGTGCAAAAATGCTTGGTATATTCCCATACTTTCATTTCGATGCTCTCTATCAAAATACTGCATAGCAGAGAGATAAGCACGTTATATGCACCCTATAACCTAATCCATTTAAATATAACTAAAGTAAATTATATGGATTATTTACATATAGAGCTATAATGTAGAATGCTAACGCACAACCAAACATAAATAGCAATGTTTTTTGTAGTCCCCATTTTCTTGTGAAATATACCCCTACTAAAACACCCGCTATTAGCTGTGGAATAGCAAACACTGCATCCATATAAGCAAGCATAAGAGGACTCATTCCTAATGAAGTTTTTCCATATGCTATCATATTAGCTCCACTTGTCGCAAACTTCACAAATGAAAGTAATAAGGCCATTATACAGACATAGATAAAGCTTCCATGTTTTAATACTACTTTAACTTTATCGAATGAAAAACCACTGTTAACTGGACGATAGTCTTTCATCATAAATGTTAAAACAAATGTTACAACTGCCAATATACCTGATACTATCCACATATAATTAAAGTGTTTTATATTCATTTATAGTAAAGATATATTGTATTGGTGCTGACGATAAATTCAGCAAGAAGCGGCGCTACTGATAAAAATAGATACTGATAACGCAGCTTTTTCTTTAGAGAAGTTTTCCGAAAAGCATAACATTAAACAATGCAACATTGTCGCACTTATACCTAAAGATAACGATGATAAATATAAAGTAGTAGTAACTACCATTAAAAGGCTACTAAAAACGAGAGTTACAATTAGTAAAAATAGTGATATTTGAACGAATATTTTACGTCGTCTAAATATATCACTCGCTATAAACATAGGTAATCTTACTATTAAACTCATCAAACCATATCCTGCAGCTATTTGAGAAGCTAAAAGAGGTGTTAATGATAATCCTCCATTTTTCTACTGGAGTTATGGCGTGAGACTTTCTATACGCCCTAATAGTCTAATTGCCAAACAAAATAATACTAATATCCAAAAATATAATTATTTGATCCTTCTTCAATTCAAATTTTTCGTTAAGTAATAAACTAATACCAAAATAAGTACTATCATTATTAGTGAAAATAAAAATTTTTGTTTTATACCATCTCTAACTATTTTTAACTTATAAATTATACCACAAAACAGAAAAATACGTACAGTAAATACATTACATCTATGATTTAGCTAATAGTTTAAAAAGCAAATTTCCGCATCAGGAATCTTTCTTTTTAACACTTCTGCACAACTTATTAATGTATTACCACTCGTTATTACATCATCTATTATCAATATTCTCTTAGGATATTTTTCAAAATTTGAGATTATCTGTAATGCTAAACTTATGCTTTTCACGTTTTTATGAAGTTTGGATTGTTTTTCTCGATAGTCACATTGCAAAGGTGTTAGTGTATTTCACATTACAAACATTGCATAACTGCTATATGATCAAAAACCTCTAGTGTATTTCCTCGTATTTGTTTTATCGGCACTATTGTAACGAGATTAAACTTATATTTTTAAAAACAAGCTAAAAAGCTCTCTAAATCTTTCCGCTTTATGAGATAGCCCCAGAGTATTTAATATTATATATAATCTCCTTTAAAACTCATAATCACCAAAATAATACAAGGTATATCTGCTACTTCAGTTATATTTATGTCAATATTATATTTGCATTCTTCACATAAAACTAAACTATTCTTTTTAGAAACACATTATTAAAACTAAAGTCTTTCTCTATCTCTTTCTTACAATATATACACTGTACTTACTCATATTTAGCTTTTCTGTAGCTAGCTAAATTATTCATATACTCTATTTCTTTTTATTGCATGTTTTATATTCTTAGTTATTTCGTCACTAAAATAAATTATCTCTCCCGTATTATCATACTCTTTTCTCCTACTCTTCCCTGCAATTTGTATTAACGATTCTTTTGTAAAATTTTTATGCCCAGCATCGAGACCATAACATCTAAATAGTCAAAGTTTCACCTCTTTCTAATATTGTTGTCGTTATTAGTATATCAATTTTAAAATTATAAAACCTTTGGATTTTCTCGGATCTGTCTTTATCTTCACTATAAACATAATCTATTTAATACTTTCTGAAATATACTTTTTCCAAGTAGCTCTTTGAGACTTTGACACATGGCTATTATTGGAACAAATATTAGTAATCGACGCCTTTTTATTTAGAATTTGCGAGATATATTTATTTATTATTTTCTGATTTTTCCTCAAAAATTAATACTTTTGTTACTTTTCTTATTCTCGGTACAGGTAATAAGTAACCATGATATCTAATCGGGATTTTTATTATTTCATCCACGTAACTTTTTAACTTTTTGACGGTGTTGCTGATAAAAATACTAAAACACCTTCTTCTACTAAACATGATAAAAGCACCCTCTTCTAAACACTCGTCACCTGAATATGGGAAGGCATCTACTTCATCAATAATTACAATATCAAAATATCCATAATATTTTTATTAACTGATGCGTTGTCGTAATATAAAAATTTGAATCAACAAAAACTTTTTCATCACCATGCAAGACGTTAATATCTCAAACCTCTAAAAATCTTTAGAAAATCTAGTGTATAATTCTTTTTACATCGCTTTCTAGGAATAGCCATACATATACGTTTATTAGACATAACGAGTCATAAATTAACTCATAAACTACTCTGTCTTACTGCTCACTAAACAGCCCATTAAACTAAAAGTATTTTTATTGTTTCTAGTATTAATTACTAATTGTTTGCGCTTCACTCTGCAGATTACTAAGCTTAGTGCTTGGTTTTATTATATTTTTCTTATTTATAACCAGATGTTAATCTGAAACATAGGTGCAAAAATTATCTACGACCAAATTCTAAAACACCTCATGCGTAAACTATCTTAACATCTTCATTTTCTATAACTATAAAATAAATTTTGATTTAGTATTCCGCATCTAATACAATGATGCTGTTTCTTTCATTTTCTACCTAATAGCTTTTTAACATGAGGACAAGAATCTAAATAATGTATTTTAATTTTTAGAGTCAATAAGTCAGAAATAGAAAAAGTAGCCCATTATACTTTTTTAAAAATTCTAAATCAGAATAATTTAAGTACAGACTACTCCTGACGTTATATCATTGTATATTTCTTCAAAATCTTTTATTTCTTTTCCCCAAATTTCAAATAATCATTATATATATTTTTGTAATAATTTATCTTTTTATTTTTCAGTAATATTGCAATAATGCACGCAATATAAAGCCTCAATAAATTCACAATAATCCTCACATATTTACACCCTAGAACTTTCAGTTTAATTTATCATTCCTCTTACTTAAAATCACAAATGAACATTATAATACTAATACACTTACCTTTGATTTTCACTTGAAAAATATTTACAAAAGCCTAAAAATATATATTTTTAAATATTAACTTTTACGTTTTACAGTTACTAGCTTTTTCAAACAATATTATAACAAAATATATATAATAGAAAACCTACACTCATTTAATTTCGTTCAGTTATATCTCCGAATAATTTTTCCTCTTCTTCAAAATAGCCAATACCATCTTCAACAACAAATGTACAAATTAATTCCAAAGTCTGTTCTTTTTCCGAACGTCATATCACTGCTTTTATTAAATAGACTCCATCAAGAAAAGAACCTTTTGCAAACTCAATAGTTTAGCTTTGAAAATATCGACATGCTCTGTCGGATAAGAATATAAGACTTGGATTAACTCTGAAGAATTGACATCTGATACTAAGTCTCGCCCCTTTATTCTTCATTAAATTTTCAGGGTAATATTATAAAAGCCCGCTGCTTCAAAAATCTCCATTATCACGATTCTTAACTGCCTGTGAAATAATTGCAGCACAGACTTTTCTCTCAGAATCTAATTCAAACTTACAATAAAAATCAAACGTTACTTGTTCATTAGACAATTCATTAATTTTTATTCGCTATATCCTTTTTATTTTATCTTCCTCTAGTTTAAAGCTGATCTCTTCTCTTAAACGTCAAATAAGAGTCAAACTCGCGTGGTTTAACAGCATTAAACAACTCTTCGTCATTAAGTAGATGCTCAATTTCTAGATCATAATATAAACCCTCTAAATGTTCTCCAGTAGTACCATGAATATCTGCATAATCATCCACTTTTAAAACATACCCATCAGAAAATCTTTCTGTATAATTGAACTAACTCGAGTTCCATAGTATGCTTCAATTTCTTTTAGTTGTAGTCAATCACTCAAATCACCTTTGAGACCTAATGATTTAAATTCTTGTGACAAACTATTCTCCCACAACTTGGGCATGTATAGAATTCAAAATTTTTACAATTAAAATAACACATACTCCTATAGCACATAATTTCTCAACTTCATATTGTTATTCGCCTCCACTTAAATTTATTCTCCAATATTTTTCAAGTGACCAATTCCATTTTTAAAAATGTAGTAAGAAAGAAAAATTTGTGTACAAATTAAAACTAAAAACAATTAATTTTCCATAATATTTGAAACCTCTATCAATTTAAACTTAAAATTCTCCTCAAAACATAACTTACTCCCTAAAAGCTTTCAATATCCCTATTACTCTTGCTCATTGCCTGTCTAATATAAAAATGAAAATTTCCAATACTACTATTAATACAGTAATAATAAAAGCATTCTATAAAAATAATGCATAACAATATTTTATAATAATCTTTTTAAGTATCATCTCAGATAATTCTTCTTTTTAATATTTTGTAATAATCTATAATTCCTTACAATATTGTCTTTTATTTTTCATTTTAACAAAAATATATTTACAAAGCAAATAAATATATATTTTTCAAAAATCCACTATTTACATTTTTACAGTTGCTAACGTTATCAAATAAATGTTATAATAAATGTATAAAATAAAGGGAAACCCTATCAAAGTAGATTGTCTACTTTATGAAAGAGTGCTTTAAAATGTTAAGATATCAAGTACGAGAGAATTTTAAAATCACTCAGCCATTGGAGAATATGTTGAAACAAAGTTTCTAAATTAGAAAAATACTTTGCTGACAGTTTTAGAAGCAAACGTTTACGCTAATGCTAAAGTATACAAAAAGTAATAAGAAAAATTGAAATCACTGTGCCTTTTGAGGTGTTACACTTCGTGCAGAAGAAACTAACGAAGACTTGTATGCGCAGTAGATTTGGCTGTTGACAAACTAGAACGACAAATGAGAAAACACAGCAAAAATCAATAGAAAAGGTCGAGAAAAAAGTTTGTTAACGAAAAAGTCTTCTTACTAGCAGATTAGAAGATGTAGAAGAGACCAGCAGTAAATCTTGGAAAAGTTAAAACAACTTAAAGTTGAAGTTATGACAAGAGAAGAAGCTGTTTTTCCAAATGGAACTTTTAGGTCACGATTTCTTTGCATTTTAGATGACAAAACTGGAGAAGTTTCTATAGTTTATAAACGTCGTGACACAGAGCTATGGAGTTCTAAAATTTCTAAATAATTTTAAAAAGCTTGAACTTTTGCAACTCACATTCCGGATGTGGTTGCTTTTTCTATAACTTTATATTTTCCTAGAAATATTATAAAAATATAAGTAGATATAATAAATTTTCGGAGGTTCTTATGACAAAAAGTTGCTTTATTTATTGAAAATGGTAGTGAAGAATTGAATTTATAGCTCCGCTAGACTGTTATGCATCGCGCTAATCTAGAGGTTGATCTTATCTCTGCAAATAATGAAGATTTTATAACAAGTTCACATATTAAAAATACTCGCAGACATAGACGAAGTAAATAATATTTTGGACTATGATGCAGATAGTCATCACCAGGTGGAATGCCAGGAAGTACTGCTCGTGATAATAAAAATTATTGAATTTTATCAAACAATGTATAATTCTGGAAAATTAGTTGCCGCTATTTGCGCGCTCCTATAGTGCTTAGCGCTGCTGGAATAACAGACGACAAAGGATGACGTCTTACCCTGGTTTTGATAAAGAAATTAATTATAAAAATTACAACTCTGAAAAAGCGTTGTTATAGATAAAAACGTAATTACTGCTGCAGGGGACCAGCTGTAGCTATTATTCGGATATGAAATAGTTAACTACTTATTACAAGACAATACTGCAGAAGACGTTAAAAAGCTATGTTGGTTCAAGTATTAAAAATAATCTTTAATTACAGACTACTCTAAAAACCACTAGTAAAAACTAGATTTACTTAGTGGTTTCTTGATATATTATTTAGTTAATTCTTTCCAATTCTTTCATAGCCGCTTCAAAACTACTTCTGGAGTACATACATCAACAGCTAGTTTGAATGATTCTTTATCACTGCTGCATATTCAGCAATTTTTGCATCTTAGCATCAACATCTTCTACAACATTTACACATGCTAAGTTATAAGCAAGGTTGTTTTCTTTATAGAATGGAGCTAATTTTTCCACTTCATCTTTTTACCTTCTGCTAATAATTGTGCTAAACATACCATAGAAACTTTTGTTCCGTGTATGCGCTATGGGTTTCTTCAGCTAATGTCATGCGTATGCACAGCATGCGCTCCTGCCATACGTCCGTAGTGAACTGCAAAACATCTACACCCTGAAATTGCAAATACAGTATCTACAGCATTTTTAAAACTTTCTGTCACTTCTGTCTAAAAGCTTCTAGCTCCATTAGCATCTCGTAATAAAACGTCACGAGTAATTTTCCTCTTCTAACCCCCATTCTTACTAACGGATCATTATATTTATTATTTCTTTCTACTAGTACTACTGCTTCCATACCATTTAGCAAAGTGTATCCCCAATACCAGCTACAAAAGTATTCTTTTGGAGATTCTAATAATAAATCTAAATCTACTACACACGCATGCTGTACGTTTGAAATATGCTACCTCTCTAAATGTTTTATCTGGATGGTAAACAGCAGCCACTGGTGCATATGGTACTAGTTGCGATTACTGTAGGTACAGTCTATATTCTTTATTTAATACACTAGCTACACCTTTAGCCGTATCAATAACACGACCTCCACCTACTCCAAGTACTACATCAACATCTTGGCCATATTCTTCGCAATACGTTGCATATCCTCATATGATGATGTTCCATCATACTTCGCTACTCTAAATTCTCTATTACCTTTATAAAACTTTTTAAATGCAGCATAGTGATTTTTCTCCAGTAACAATTAAAAGGAGTTTTAAAACCTTCTAACCTGCTATCAAGCGCAGATAACGCTCACTTCCTGAAATATATTCACTAACCCCTGGTCTGTGATACATTTGCTAATTCAAAACATTTAACATCGCTCCTTTGTTGTTGAAAAATTTCTTTTAACTAGTCATGATTATAACATTTCCGACAATTAAAATCAATAGTTAGTTAAAATAAATTTATTTTTCTGACAATTTAATGTTATAAAAATAATTGCTAGTTATACATAGCAATATCGTCATACTAGCAATTATTTTATTAACTTTATCTAGGATAAAAATATAGTACCTTCTCTTTTAGTTTCACCTTTTTGTGATTGATTCTACTATAGTACTAGCTTTTTCTAAAGCAACTATTTGTCCATCTAACTTCTCTATTAGTATTTTTCTTCCCTTATATGGACTATATAAACTTGCTTTCGATACTTTCTATTCTTAAATAATAATTCATATCAAAGTTATTTTCTTTTTAACATATTTTTATTTGTTCTAAGTTATCTTCATTATAATCAACGTATTCAAAAAGTTTTCTACTAAGTAATCTATCAGCCAAATCAGCAGCTATTTTATCGTCTTTTTCTTGGATTAAAAGGTACAGCAGTACAATAATAAATTTTCATCTAATCTAAAGTATTCTTCAACAGTCACTTCTGATTTTTTCTAAAAACAGAACTAAAACTTTTATATCAGAAAAATAATCTTTTATTTACTTTAAAAATATCATTTAACCTCTTAAATAATTGGATAAATACCGTTTCATAGCTTCTAGCTACCAGGATGATAGTACACTTGTCAATACATTTGGTAACGAGACCATAATATAATCTTCTACTATGGATACCTGTATACTTAACAACTAGTTGCTTTTTATCATCATCAATTTTTCTAACACGCATAGTTCTCAAAATTCTCTCAAGATCAAATTGTCCATAACTTGTCGCTGTAAAATATGAGTCACGCAATAAATAATCCATTCTATCAGCATCTAGTTGCCCTAAAACAATTTGATTTAATATATCATTTTTATGAGTATGTTGAATAATCACAACTATATCATGTGGTAAATTTTTAGAAACTTTTACTTAGAACTGCATTAAGTTCTGTATTACCTAAAATTATCTTTACAGATGTAGTCTTCGTGAGCTGATTTGTTACATGTTCAAATGCATGAGAAAAAGGTCCATGACCTACATCATGCAGTAATCCGGCAAGCATTACAGAAACTTTATCATACTCACTTAACTCGTTACTAAGCGACTTAATTTCTGTAACCATTCTTCGAACTATTTCATACACTCTAAAGAATGTGAAAAACGTGAGTGTTCTGCTGTTGGATATACCTGAAAAATCTCCCACCTAATTGTCGAATACGTCTTAATCTTTGAAATTCTTTACTATCTATACATTGCCATACTACCTCATAATTAATATGAATATAACTATGGACTGGATCTTTTTAAAACTTTTGTTTCATCTAATTTTTCTAAATTCATCTTTTTCCTCTATATAAAAATATGTTAAATGTTTACTCTTTCCCTTTTATTATATCAGAGGCAGACAAGCCTAAAGCTCATCTTTTTCGTTATTAATCTTATTTTTCGTCTACAACGTATGGTAAAAGTGCCATGTGTCTAGCTCTTTTAATTACTGTAGTTAACATTCTTTGATACTTAGCTGAAGTACCAGTTACACGACGTGGTAGATTTTTCCACGTTCTGAAATGAATTTTTAAGTAATTCTACGTCTTTGTAATCGATAGTTTCGATGTTATTTTTAGTGAAATAACATACTTTTTTACGACGACGCATGTTGTTACGACGATTGTTAGTTACTGCCATTGTGCATGTCCTCCTATGTAATTTTTAGTCTTCTTTAAACGGATTTACTACATCCCTGCATGAAGTCATCATCTAAGTTACTTAGGGAAGTTTTCCCCAAAATCGAGAGAATGATGAACTGTCATTAATAAAATCTTGCATAGCTGAATTAGCTTGCCCTTGGTTTTGATTAGTATTGTTATAATAATTTTTGATTATTATTAAACGAAGGTTGTGATTGAGGTTGATTAAAACTCATAGAGTCAAAACCGTTGTTTTGTCTATTTGAACTAGATTTAGATTCAAGGAATTGGATTCTGTCAGCTACTACTTCAGTAACATAAACAGTGTTACCATCTTTACCTTGATAATTTCTAGTCTGAATTCTACCTTCTACACCGATTAAACTACCACGTCCTAAAAACGAGGCCATGTTTTCCGCTTGTTTTCTAAAAAGCAACGCAACTATAAAATCAACGTCTTTGACCGCTTTGGTCAGCAAATGTTCTATTTACAGCAATTGTAAAATAAACCATCGGTATATTCGAACTAGAATATCTTAGTTCTGGATCTTTGTTAATCTTCCCTACTAATACTACGTTATTAATCATAGTAAAGTCACCCCTTATTTTTCTAATCTAACTACCATGTGACGGATGATATCATCGCTAATTTTTGCTAAACGATCGAATTCTTTTGTAGACGCATCTGTTTCTGAAGTTAATTCTACTACTAGTAGTAAGCATCACTGAAGTCTTCGATTTCATAAGCTGAGGCGTTTTTACCCTAAATCTTTAACTTCTACTGCTTCTGCACCTTCTGAGAAAGAATATTTACGAATCTCTCAACCACAGCTTTTTTAGCTTCTTCTTCAGTACGTGGTTGAACAGCAAACGTACTTCATATTTTTTCTCATGTGTGTGTTACCTCCTTTTTGGTCTTTGCGACTCTCTATTTTTCCAAGAGGTAGGGTAAAGTCAAAATTACTCTAGCGAATATTATATCAAGTGTAGAGATAAAAATCAATAGATATCTCTGATTTTATGATTATTTTTCAAAATACTTTTTCTTATATATATCACTAACCAAACATACTGAAAAACGTAAACTATATCCTTAAAACAAGTACTTAACCTACAATAAATTAACTATATAATAGTGAAAGTAATATTGATACTACAAATAATAAAAGACAGTATTTTTATATCTTTTTCTTAATATGATCTATACATTATTATATCTATATTAAATCGCTCTAAAAATTTAACATATAATTTTTCAATATAAATGTTAAATTTATATAATACAATAAAATCAACAACAAAAAAATGTAGATTCATTAATTTTGAAAAAAATTATTCCATTAATGAAATGTTCATTTATATTATTTTTGTATGTTAAAAGTATTATTTACAATTAATTTGTGTGAACTCTGCAATCCCTTACTTTATTTTCAAAAATTGTTTTTCACCTTAGATATTAGCTATATAAAGCTTTTTATTATTCTATTAAAAATATATTATAAAAATGATAACTAATAGAAATTATCATTTACATTAATTCTAACCAAGTTTTGTATTTATACAAATATAATTAAGGTAATTAACCTATTTCATCTGTTATACAATTACATGTATTATAACAGACAGGAAATCATTAACAAATATTTTAGTGTTAACTTTTGTAGGTTTTGAACTGTATATCTAAAAACTTCGTGCCTATACAAATAAAAATACAACTGTCTTTTTCTTTTTAATTTTATAAATTTTCATTAACTTTCTATGCTTCGGTTTTCATTTTTAATATTACTTTTTCCTATGTTACACTATCTGTAAGATAGTAGTCGACACCAAATAAAAACTAAAGTTTCAACTTTAATCTTAAAAATTATCTAAATTTTCTAGATAGTTTTTACAAATAACAAACATAATAAAAATTATAAAGAAAATTTCGGGAGGAATTTGTTATGGCGAAAAGAAAAAGTTACAACTGTTGATCCAGTTGAAGAAGTAAAACAATCTTGTTAGTAAAGCATTAGTGGCTTTAGAAAAATTTAAAGAAATTGAGTGTCAAGAAAAATCGGTAAAATCGTTCATGCAGCTGCGGTTGCAGCATTAGATCATATGGACCTCTTGCAATCGCTGCTTTCGAAGAAACAGGTCGTGGTTTAGTAGAAGATAAAGCAATTAAAACTTATTCGCTTCTGAATACATTACAAACAACTTACGCGGACTAAAAAACAGTAGGTATTGTTGATAAAGATGAATCAGATGGTTTAACTACAATTGCTGAACCTGTTGGTGTTGTTTTGTGGTATCGTACCAACAACTAACCCTACATCTACTACAGTATTTAAATCATTAATCTGCTTAAAAACTCGTAGCCCAATTATCTTCAGCTTCCACCTGCTGCAAATGAATGTTCTAAACAAGCAGCTCAGTATAGTTCGTGATGCAGCTATTAAAGCTGGTGCTCCTGAAGGATGTATTCAATTCATCGAACAACCATCATTAGATGCAACAAAACGCATTAATGAACCATGATGGAGTAGCTACTATTCTCGCTACTGGTGGTAGTGCAATGGTTAAAAGCAGCTTACTCTTGCGGTAAACCTGCTTTGAGGTGTTGGTCCTGGTAACGTGACCCGCTTATGTACGCAAAGATGCTAAAATTAAAACAAGCAGTTAACGACATCGTATTAAGTAAATCATTCGATAACGGTATGATTTGTGCCAGTGAACAAGCTGCTATCGTTGATACTGAACACTACAAAGAGTTCATTGAATTAATGAAAAAACACCATGTATACTTCGTTAACAAAGAAGAAAAAGCTAAACTTGAAGAATTAGTATTTGGAGCAAAAGCTAACTCTAAAAACTGTGCTGGAGCAAAATTAAATGCACAAGTAGTTGGTAAATCTGCTGAACACATTGCTGAATTAGCAGGATTCGAAGTTCCTAAGGAACAATTATCTTAGCTGCTGAAGTTAAAGAAGTAGGAGAAAAAGAACCTCTTACTCGTGAAAAATTATCTCCAATATTAGCAGTAATTAAATCTATTAGCACTGAAGATGGAATTGAAAAATCTCGTCAAATGGTTGAATTAAATGGTTTAGGACACAGTGCTGCTGTACATACTCAAGACGAAGAAGTTGCTGAACAATTTGGTAAAGTAGTTCCTAGCTTGCCGTATCTTATGGAACTCTCCATCTTCATTCAGTGGTATCGAGGATATCTACAACGCACTTATCCCATCACTAACTCTTGGATGTGGTAGCTACGGAGGAAACTCAGTATCTGGAAACATTGGGCTGTGAACTTACTTAACTACAAAAATTATTGGGCGCAGAAACAACAACACAATGAGTACAAAATTCCCCAAAAGTATACTGAGACCAAAACGCAATCAGATACTTAGGCGAAAATGGAGGGTTTAGAGAGAGTGATGATCGTAACTGATGAATCTATGGTTAAACTTGGATTCGCTCAACGCATCATTGACCAATTAAACCGTCGTAAAAATAAAGTAGCTTATGAAGTATTCGCTGGAGTAGAACCAAACCCAGATATCACAACAGTTCGTCGTGGATTAGAAATTATGAATTCATTCAAACCTAATGCTATCGTATCTCTAGGTGGTGGATCAGCAATCGACGCAGGTAAAATCATGTGGTTATTCTACGAAAGACCAGACGCAGACTTCAAAGAATTAATTCAAAAATTCTCTGATATCAGAAAACGTACTGTAAAATACCCTCACTTAGGAAACAAAGCTAAATTTATCGCTGTTGCTACAACTTCTGGTACAGGTAGTGAGGTTACACCATTCGCAGTTATCTCTGATAAAGAACATGATAAAAAATATCCACTAGCTGACTATGCTTTAACACCAAACGTTGCTATCGTTGACCCTAACTTAGTAATGACTGTGCCAGCTAGACCAACTGCTGCTACTGGTATGGACGTGTTAACTCACGCTACTGAAGCATACACTTCTATCTTAGCAAATGACTACACAGATGGTATCGCACTTCAAGCAATTAAGATTGTATTTGAAAACTTAGAAAAATCTGTTAAAGAATTCGACAGAGATGCTCGTGAGAAAATGCATAACGCATCTTGCTTAGCTGGTATGGCGTTCTCTAACGCATTCTTAGGTATCTGTCACTCAATGGCACACAAAATTGGTGGTAAATTCCACACAATTCACGGTGAAACAAACGCTACATTACTTCCATACGTAATCAAATACAATGGTACACAACCAGGTAAATTATCAATCTGGCCTAAATACGAACACTACAAAGGAACGAAAAATTCCAAGATATCGCTCGTATGTTGGGACTTAAAGCTGATACTCCTGAAGAAGCAGTGAGATTCTTACGCACAAGCAGTATTCGAACTTGGTAAGCGATGTAGGAACTCAATGAGCTTCAAAGACCACGGTGTAGATTACGATAAATTCAAAGACGCACTAAAAACTCTTTCATTAGATGCATACGAAGATCAATGTACACCAGCTAACCCTCGTCTAGCTCTTCTTAAGAACTTAGAAGGAATCATGGAAGCTGCATGGCATGGATTTGACAAGAAAAATACGAAGAAAATAAATAATTTTTGAAGATTTATCATTAATATTTGCTGTTTACTTCTTAACCCCATCCCTAACTCAAGGATGGGGTTTTCGTCATATTCTATCTCTGTAAAATACTCAGTCATATCTTCTCTAAGAGGTGTCTGTATTTTTATAATAAAATTGGATTACAGTATCTCCGCTTCTTTCTCTATGAACTAACTTCGGTTCACCTACAGTTTCATCTCACCCTAAAAAGTAGAAAAATTCTTGCTCCATCTTTATCTTCTTTATTCTTTCTCATAAATAAATAGATCTTTGTATCATCATTATAAAAAGTACTCACACTCTTTAGATTCTAAATTACGTCTAGGCTTTAGACATTGATGTGAAACCATTATCTTGTAAAACCCATGCGTATAATCTCTATTAAATGAATTTTCCTCAATATCATAATTTTATAAATACTGGCAGAGTTTTCGTTCTCTCATCATATTTATAACCACCTATCGCTAAGCGGAACGTAGTTTATTCCCCATGAGAATAACTACAAATATCTTCAAAGCTATATTTTTCATATAAAAACAAAATTAGTATCTCTATATAGATGGTCTTTATAATACTTATTGTATCTATAGATTCCATACTCAACTAATTCAGTTAACAATTCTCTGAAAGCTTCAGACTGTAGTTCTTTATCAAATTCTTTTGATATTTTTAGTACATTACTATTCTCATCTAAAAATATACAATCACTAAATTTCTTTTTAGTAACACTACTAGTTACAAAAATAATTTGTCAGTATTTTTACTAACTTCTAGTTCATAATCAGCTATAAACTTATTGTATTCAGCCAACATAATATCTTTGAACTGCTCTTCAATGTTTTTCACATCACCTTTAGAAAGTAAAGCTTAGAATTTGTAACTCTTCTATTTTTACTAAGTATTAAATTTGTAGATACAAAGTTCAACATATTTTTCTGCCGTTTTTGATAATTGACCTTTATATTTAAATTGACGCTCCTTCTTAGTAAGGAAAGTATAATAACTTCCTGCTACTTCAAAGATTTTTAATATCTAATGCATCATAATTTTCAAAAATCATAATATGTTGGAATTCTTCCTAGTTGTTTTTAATTTACTATACTCTGTAGCGACAAAAATCCATGTGTTTAGCTTAACATTATCTATAGCACTGTATATTCTTTGTTTCGAAATTTCATCAAAATGAATAGTAGAAGTTCCCTGGTAGATACCTTTGTTCCTTGCGATAAAAATTTTTCTAACTGTATCTTTTATCATAACTATTATCCCCTGATAAGGCTACAGGAATTAGAAAGTTATTTTTATAGTTTGCGATAAAATCTATTATAACGACAAAGTCTTTATCCTTACTTTTTCTAAGTCCACGACCAAGTTGTTGAATAAATACTATAGCACTTTGTGTTGGTCGTAACATTACTACTTGATTAACTTCTGGTATATCCACGCCTTCATTAAAAATATCAACGGTAAAAATATAATCAAGAACATCACCAGAATCAACAACTAATCTTTCGACTTCTCTTTCACGTCTTTCTTGACTATCTTCACCTGTTAGACTAGTAGTTTTATAACCTTTTTTATTGAATTCATCACTCAGTGCTTTCGCCTCTTGTTTAGAAGAACAAAAGACTAGCCCTTTTACTCTATTACCTGAATAGCCGTAATAGTTTATTCTATCAATAATATGGTTAACTCGTTTATCCGAATATAACTTAGAAAAATCACTAAGTTCATCTATAGGTTGACCATCAATCTCTAAATCACTGATACCAAAAATAGTGAAACGGACATAGTAAGTCATTTTCCATAGCTTCTTTTAGACGAACTTCGTAAACTATATTGTTATTAAATAATTCATAAATATTAAAACTATCTGTTCTATCCGGACTAGCTGTCATACCAAGATAAAAAGTAGGTTTAAAATAATCCATTACCCTCAAGTAACTCTCAGCACCTGCCCTATGTACTTCATCAATAATAATTTCATCAAAAATAGTTTTAGAAAAACTTTGATAAACTTCTTGCTTAGATATAGTTTGAATCGTCGCAAAAATAAAATCCGCTTCAGTATTTTTATTCTGTCCAGTTAACAGTCCATATGAACGACTATGGCCAAAAATTAGTTTAAAAGTTTCCAGAGCTTGTCTTGCTATTTGTTCACGATGCACTATAAATAAGACTTTTTTAGCATCTATACTCTTCATCCCAAAGGCCGCCGCAAATGTTTTTCCCGTACCAGTCGCGAAATTAATAATCCTCTATTATCTTGTTCTCTTAACTTCTCTAGATTTTTATAAAAACTTTGTTGCATCTTATTAGGATTGATTTCCTCGGAAATAATCTTTTTCTTCTTTCTTACTTCAGTATTATTAACGCTAAAGTCTGTAATATACTTTTCTCTAATATCACTATATTTTTACAGACTGATTCCAAAGCGAATTAAACTCTTCTAGTACCTTAGAACTATGTTCTAAATCTTCTTGAACTAAAGTATTCCATTCCTTATTAATAGTTAATGCTGCGCTCGTTAGATTTGAACTCCCCATTAAAATATTCCATTTATGACCTTGTCTAAAAAGATATCCTTTTGTATGGAAGCCATGCTTATTTTTCACTATCATAAAATTTTTAATTCAATATTTTTAAATTTATTTAATTTATCTAGCGCTTTAGGGGTATTAAAAATACAAATAGTTTGTCGTTAAAATTTTACCCGGAATATTTCTTTTCCAAATCTTCTAAAACTTGAAGCAAAGCTAGTTAGACCACTCTCAGAAATAAATGCTACACTAAAGATAAACTCATCACATTGTTCTAATTCTTTTTCTAAAGTACTCAGGACCTTTTGGGCTTCTAAATAATTATTATAAATAAATGTATTTTTCATTGTCACCCTCCTTTAGAATTATTGACCATTAATTATTTCATAAGTTATTAAAGCTTCTTTCATTACTTTAACATTATGTACCCTAACCATTCTCGCTCCGCGTTTTACCGCTTCTATAGATAAAGCTGCACTTACTATATCCCTATCTTTTGGATTAGTATTTCCTCCTAAGACATAATCTGTAGTTCTTTTTCTACTTACCGCATATAATATTTCACAACCTAGAGTATTAAGCTGGTCTAGTTTGCGAGTTATTTCTAAATTAGCTTCTGCAGTTTTCCCAAACCCCATACCTGGATCTAAAATTATATTTTCTTTTTTCACTCCTGCTTTTAAACAAATATCTACACTTTCACTAAGTTCACGAACTACCTGTTCAATTTCATGACCTTCTTCAACACCGCCATTATGCATTACAAAGATTGGAATATTATATTTAGCCGCAACTTCAGCCATATTACTTCCTTTGACTCCATTAACATCATTTAAAGCATCAATACCTTCTTTAATCATATATTCAGCAACTGTCGGTTTATATGTATCAATACTAAAACATACATCAGGAAATTCTTTTCTCAGTGTTGGAAATACACTTTGTAGTCTTGCTAGTTCATCTTCCTCACTAACAACAGTTGAGCCTGGGCGTGTTGACTCCGCACCGATATCGATAATATCAGCACCTTCTTCAACCATCTTACGAACACCTTCGATTGCGGCTTCTACATCATAAAAATCTCCACCATCAGAAAAAGAATCTGGAGTAAAGTTCAGTATCCCATAATTAAATATTTTTCATTCAAAAGTTTTCTAAGTTTATTCATGTTTTCACCTTATATATATTTTTCTAACTACTCTATTATATCATTTTATAGTATAGTTTTTCAGTATAATTATACTCCTTATAAGTAAAGGAGAAATCAATTCTTTACTTCAATAATACTATTATTTTAAAAATTTATGATATAATATTAAATATTATAATAATAAGTTAAGGAGAAGCTATGCAAGATTTTATCGCATCAATTTGGTGATTATGCACCATTAATATTTTTTATTACTAGCATCTATTCTCCCTATTTTTATTTCCACAGGTATATTTTCAATCATAGGTGGTTACCTATTTGGTTTAAACTTGGAGCTATCTTAACTATTACTGCGGCAATTGTATATACTAATGTAATGTTTTCTTATCTCAAGATACTTTGCAAGAGATTATATAGAAAAAAATTTTTAGTACGAAAATTATCATTAAAAAGAATTCAATAGAATATTTGGTATATATAAGTTAGCTGTATTTTTATAATATTTAGATTGATTCCTATTTTACCCTAATAGCGTTGTGAGTTATTCATACGGACTTACTAGAATTTCGTTTTAAACATTATTTTATAGCTAATCTTATCGGACTTATTCCTGGACGACTAATTTGGCTAAATTTTTTGGTTCTACACTTAATAATATTTGGAGTTTAGAATTTCTACAAGCTTGTTTTATTAGTGTTAGTATTTATTAGCGTTGGAATTTTTGTCACAAAAGAATGGATTAAAATAATAAAAATGCTAAGCAATTTATATTTGCTTAGCATTTTTATTAAGATTTGCAGTTTTGCAATTTCTTCTCTTCTGCTCTAAACCCTTCATAAAATTTTTATCTGTTTCCCTGTTAGTTTACTTAAACACTGATCTTTAATTGGTTCATTATACTCATCTATTATATCACTTATATCACTAATTTTATTTGATACCTTCTTAAACTCAGCTATATTTTCTTTAAATCTAGGCGATGTCTTCTTGACTACATAATTCCGATTACTCCCTTTAGCATTTATTAATCCCCAAATATCATTATCTAAGCGATACGGCTCAAAGAATCATTATATTTTTTTCATTGGTAAAAACGATTCTTCTTCATCTCCAATACAAGTAAATAATTTATTTCTATTGTGCTCAGTTAAATTACCATTGACAAGTTCTGGTAAATGATATTTAATTATATTTTTATTAAATTTCTTACGAAAGTAAACCTTCCTTTCTTTCCCTTTTTAGGCCACTCAAAATAATTCTTTAGCTTTTATAATTGTGTCAATTTCTGTGATATCCTTTTTCATTAATTGTGTCAATTTCTGTGATATCCTTTTTTATCGACTTTAGCTTGGCTACAAAACACAAAATAAACTTCTTCATTTTGCTTTTTCTATTAAAGTCCTAACATCTTTACATAAAGAAACATTTGAATGACAAAATGTATAAAAAGTTATCATTCCAAATAAAAAGGATCTTCATTTTTAATTTCACATTTAAATCCATCAAAACTTATCTTGTATTCCTTATTATCTATTTTTAATTGCAGTGTTTCTCTTTTAGGATGACCAATAATTATTATATGCCTCGTTTTCTCCATACTCATATCTCCTTCACTCTACTTGGTAAATTACTTTCAAACCTAATATTACAACTTACATTTTTCTCTTTGTGATATTATATCACAATATAAACATTATTCTAAAAAAACTGTATAAAATTTATAGTTTTAAAATATTAAATTACACAATAATCTACATCCATCTTATTTCATTAAATATATTTAAGTATTTATTAAAATATTTTTCTGAAGTACCTACTTTTTCTTCATAATATATTTTAATTCTGGAGTTTTTAAGACCTCATCTATCTTAAAACCCTAACTTTTCATACATATTCATTACATATTTATTAGCGGCAAAAACTGTTAAAGTTACACTCTCAATATTCTTATCGCTAAATAAAAACTTCAAAAACTTTTTTCAGCGCTTCTTTTTCCAAATCCTTGTCCTGTTTTTTGAGGATTTATTATAAATCTACCTATATGAGCATTATTATTTTTCAAATCTGATAATTTGTATTATACCTATAAACTCTTCTTTATTAAAAATTGAAAATACATTATCCATTTTTTGTATCTTATCTATATCTAATGGATAGAGTAATTTTAGTCCCCATCCATTGTTTTTGGAATTTTTTCTCCTTTTTCATTTGACCAATTGCATAATAATAAAGAATTATTTATATTTATTCCATTTTCTAATCTAATATCCATATCTCCACCCTCACAAATTCTATTATTTACTCTCCATTATACTCTTACAAAGTTGTTCAACCTGTGTCTTTTTACCCACTTAATATTTTATGCATTACTTCTAACTCTGTATTAAGTAGCACTCAAATTCATTTTTTTATAATCATAAACCATCTATATTAATTTTTCTCTACTCACTTATCCCTTTTCTTAATACAGTTAAATTATATCACAAAATGATAGAAATAATATCCTTTACAATTAAGCTTTCTCATTATAAAATTAAATGTATATTATAAAATGTGGAGCTTATTATGAATTGTAAAATAAAATTTGAAAAAAATATTTAAAAGAAAATAATTTAATAGATAAACATAATATTTTAGAGCTTTTCGATAAATTAGACTTAGAAACACTAGCTGAAAAACTACTAACCATTGATGAAGATAACGCCGTTAACTTTGCTATTGAATGTGTATGCGAAGAACTACTTATTACATCATCTTATAAAATTGAGCGTACTGGTATGAAACTTGGTCTTCATAGAATGGAGCATATCCTTGAACTTTTTGACCATCCTGAAAAAGACCTTAAAGTTATCCACGTAGCTGGAACTAATGGTAAAGGTTCAACTAGCTCTTATATTAAAGACGTACTAAAAACAAAGTACCGAGTTGGTTTCTATTCAAGCCCTGGAATGCTCAGTTTCAACGATAGAATTCGTGTTAATGACGAGTTTATTTCTTATAAAGAGGCATATAGATTATTTAAACTAGTTCAAGAAACTTACGATAAAAACAATCCTGATCCAAATGACAAACTATCATTTTTTGAAATCATCACAGGTGTTGCTTTATTATACTTTAGAGATCAAAAAACAGATTTTGTTATTATGGAAGTAGGTCTTGGTGGCCGCTATGATGGAACGAATATCTTTAAAAAAATAAAAGAACTATCAATTATTACAAAGATTGGTTTAGATCATACTGCTATTTTTAGGAGATACTCTTGAGAAAATCGCTTATGAAAAAGGTGGAATTATCCAAGAAAATGACCATGTCCTTATGTATCCAGCAAAAGATAGTGTAGTCAATGTAATTAAAGATATCTGCGAAGAAAAACATGCAACACTTAATATTTTAGATACTAATGACATTGAAATTAAAGAAGTAAATGCCAGAGGAAATATCTTTAGTTTTAAAAACGAAACTTACTCAACAAAAATGGTAGGTGAGCACCAAGTTTACAATGCATCTTTAGCGCTAAGTGCCCTATTCAACTTACGTGAACGTGGAATAATAGATATAGATAACTCAATTATAAAAGAAGCTCTAGCTGAGTCAGTTTGGGTTGGACGTTTAGAATGGATAAGAGAAAATATTCTATTGGATGGAGCTCATAACAACGATGGTATTGATAGCTTGGTCGCATATCTTAATAAACAACAATTCTCAAAACTAACTATACTATTAGGTATTCTAGAGGATAAAGACTACAAAGACATGATAGGAAAATTAAAAACAGTCCCTGCAAAATTCTCAGCAACAAAAGTACCTATTGAAATAAAAAGAATCGAACTTAGATAATCTAATAGCAAGTTTTGGTAGTACACATGTTACAAAATACAATAACTATGAAACTGCATTAGCCGATATAATACCTAACTTAGAAAATGACGAGATTTTTCCTAATCACTGGATCACTATACTTGATTTTCAGCAGTTAGAAAAGAAATACTTGAGAAATATTAACACAAAAAGAACCGATAACTTAATATCGGTTCTTTTTATTTATTATAGTTTTTTCAAAATGGGCTATTGCTGCCGCAAAATCTTCAACCACGTGAGTAGCCTTATCTTTTTACGTCCTCTGGAGCACGGTCCATGACAGTACGAAATATCAGCACTTTTCAAACATATCCACGTCATTACCTGAATCTCCTAAAAGCAATAACACGATCGTATCCTGATTTAATCGTTTCTATTCCACTTGCTTTAGAAATATTTTTTTGCTATTATTTCCATACGAGTTGAACCAGATTTGAAGATTTCTACTTCTGGAAATTTCTCTTTCATATCTGTGTAGAATCTTTCTAGATCTTCAGCTTTTTGGACGAACATTTATTTTTATAAATAGTTTTTCCTTTTTAGATAAAGGAATGGATCTTCTTTACAAATGAGTTCCATATTCCAAAAGTCTTTCTACTTTTTCATGTTGAAAATTCCCAATACGTTGATTCCCATCTAAAGCATCAAAAATCAATTTTGCATTTTTAAGTATTCAAAAATTTCTCCTACCACATTTTCTGGTATATGTTTTTTTCGAATAATACTTTATCTTTTTGAGTTATTATTGTCCATTAAAAACCCTATCATATGTGTTACATCAAGGTTGTTTTGATCTTCCACATATTTTTATTTCAGTTATAGATCTTCCTGTTGCAACTGAGAAATCACCATATTTTTGCGATATGGTACGCTTTTAAATCCTCTTCTGCTACTGACTAGAATTTTTAACAAAAGTACCATCTAAGTCTGTAACAAATAGATTTTTCATAAGAATTACTCCTCCATACCAAGCATATCTTGGATTTCCATTTTTAATACATTAGCATGAGCTCCGTAAATTGATTGCATTTGCATATCACTTTCCGCAAATCCCATAGCTCCTAACTTCTTAGTAATTGTATTTTGATCAACTAAGCTCTTATCTTTAACATTAATTCTTAATCTAGTAATACATGCATCAACTGCTTCAATATTATCTGGACCACCATGAGCTTTAACAAGAGCTACTGCTTGTTTATGAATACCTTCCTTAGTTTTAGGAACAGTCTCCATAACTTCATCGCTTGAAGTTTCTTCAACTTTAGCTTCTTTAGTTTCTTTACCTATAGTTGCAATCTCAACTCCGTATTTAGCACGAGCTTCGTTTTTATTAGATAAACGAACTTCATCACTATCTTCACGACCAGGTGTTTTAAGGTCAAATTTAACAATCATAAATCTGAACACAACATAGTAGATAAAGAAGTAAACTATACCTACAAGTGGTACTAACCACCATTTTGTTTTTGGCCCTTGAAGAACACCGTAGATAACCCAGTTAATGAATCCATGTCCTGTTGGAGTAGCAACCCCAGCACCTAACATGTGCATTACGAATAATGCTGAACCAGCTAAGAATGCGTGCACGATGTAAAGAATTGGTGCTACGAATAAGAATGTGAATTCGATTGGTTCAGTGATACCTGTTAAGAATGAAGTACCAGCTGCTGCGAATAATAATGAACCTACAACTTTACGTTTTTTCTCGTCAGCTGTTTTGTACATTGCGTAAGCTGCACCAGAAAGACCGAACATGAAGTAAACGAATTTACCACCATTGAAACGAGTGATATTTGGATCAACGTGTTTGATATTTGGATCAGCAAGAGATGCTAAGTAAGCGTTGATTGTACCAACAACACGTTTTCCGCCAATTTCCCAAGCTCCACCTAACTCTGTAGTACGAACTGGCCAGTTTAGACCGTGGTGAAGACCAAATGGAAGTAAAGCACGCTCTAGTAAACCGTATAAGAACGTTCCTATTGGACCCGATTTAAGAATGAATACAGAAAGTACGCTGATACCTTTTTGGATTGGAGGCCAAACGAAGAATAATCCACTTGCTACTGCCGCCATAACTACCATAGTTGCGATTGGTACAAAACGTGGTCCACTGAAGAAACCAACTACTGGTGGAAGTTGTGCTTTAACTGCCCACTTATGAACGAAGTAAACTACAATACCTACTATAATACCTCCGAATACACTAAGGTCCATAGTTTGAATACCTAGAACTTTAGTCTGCATGGCATTAGATAATGCTAATTTTGCATCATTACTTGACATTTTAGATGTATCAACTAATTTTCCACTGAATTTTAATAGGAAGTTTAGTATATAATGTAACACCATAAAACCTAATAAACCTGATAGAGCTGCTGAACCTTTTTCACGTTTAGCTAGACCTACCGCTACCCCTACCGCAAAAATTATAGGAAGATTGTCAAAAGCTGTATCTCCTAATGCGATAAAGAATTTCATAATAAACTGCACTACTGAATTGTTTAGTGCAGGGAACATTTTTAATGTATTAGTATTACTAAATGCAGTACCAATACCTTTAATAATACCTGCACCCGGAAGTACAGATACTGGTAATAAGAACGAACGTCCGAATTGCTCGAAAGCAGAAACGAATTTATTTTTTTTCTTTGCCATTACCTTTCTCCTTCTATATTTTTAATTTTACTACATTATAACAGAACTAAACTTATATTTTCAAATATTGCTTAAAAATTTCTTATTTTGTAAAACTTTACTTTTAAAGTAAAATTTTACTATCTTTATAAAACAGTTATGTAATCACTTTCTTTTTTTATTAATTCTATGGTATTATACAATATATTATTTATTCAAAATAAATTTTTTAGTAAATTTTTACTCTAAGAGGTATTCTATGTTTTTTTGAAAATTTAAAAAGAAAACTACGATAAGTTATCTATATCTGAACAGCAAGTTATAGATTTTCTAATGAAACAACCTGCTGTTGAAACAACTACATTAAAAATTAAACAAGAGGTTCTAGTATCTTCTTCTACTGTTATTAGGGCATGTAAGAAGCTTGGTTATAACACTTTTAACGACTTACGTTATGATATTAGACTAAAGTAAAGAATTAGAAAAGAGCAAAGAGGCAACTCTGTCATCTAATTTTAACCAGTTAAAAGATCAGCTAACTATCGAATTTAATCGTACTATGTCTATTTTTAAATCAAGAGGATTTTTGATAGTTTTGCTGAAACAATAGTAAATGCTAGAAGAATCTTTTTGTATTGGTAGTGGATCTAGTTATATGGTAGTAGCTGATTTTTAATAGAAAAGCTTAAGTTAGTTGACTTATGGGCAAATGACTACTTTGAATTGTATAGTATCCAAAGGATTCCTGAAATTTCTACAGATAAAGATGTAATAATCACATTCTCCCTAGGTGGTGCTTCTAAAGAAATAAATGAAAGTATTTTATCTGCGAAACAAAAATGGTACTAAGGTTTTTAGCAGTTACTAGTTTAACAGCTAGTCCTTTAGCAAAAATTAGTGATCAGATTATTAATATTTATGATGCACCTAAAACTAGAAAAATTCGTTCACGACTAATGTTAAACGTTGTTGCTATTATACTTTTTGAAATTATAGTAAGTAAACTTAATAATAAATAAAGAGCTTTGAGATATTTTTCTCAAAAGCTCTTTTTGATTTTAGTATATATTAGATATTATTTTTCTAGTTTTTTTATTTTTTTACTTTGTTTTTGGAACTCTTTTTGATGTACCGATATTCCAAACCGCTTCATCTTGTGAAGCTATTTCTTCGTAGATATTGGAATTTGTTTTTAGTATTTTTTTAGTAGTTTTTACTTTCTTCTTTTTTAGGTGATGGTTTTGAACCTGATCCATAGACTGATGAGTAGACAGGAGATGGTTTAAACTTACCAACACTTCTTGAATTAGGTGTTATTGTACTTGTTTCCATCATAGTATTTACTACAGATTTTTTTGGAACATTTACTGTATTTGTAGAGTATTTTTCAAAAATAGCATCAAGTATTTTTGATTTTTCTCTATTTTTCTCTTTGCTTACCGGCCTATATCCTCTGTCAATAGTTTTATATTCACCTAATGCATTTTCCTTTATCACTATCAAAGTAGCTATAAACGTCTTCAGTATAAAGTTTTTCAGTATATTCAATTCCAGTAGTTTCTTCTACTTCCTCCGTTTGAGTTACTGGTTCAACCTCTTCTACTTTTTGAGCTGGCTTAACTTCTTCTTCAATAGTATTAGCTCTTTCCCTTACTGCTTCTTGACGTTTTTCAACTACTTCATAAGGAACTGTTTTTTCTTCTGTAAATTTATCAACATCATTAGCTACATGTAGTTGCTGTTTTTTTATTAGCAGTAATATCTTTTAGTAAACTATCGATATTTACATTATCAGTATTTTTCTTCTAGATAGTTTTGTTCTTCTAATTCAACTATCTCGCCTTCATCTAAATGATAGTCACTATAACCTTCTAATCTATCTTTTTTAGGTTCTTTAATTTCATCATATTCTTCTACTTCGATATCTTCTATCTTAGCAACTTCTTCAACTAAATCTACCTCGTCTTCTTCTTTTTTTCTTCAAAGGTTTTCAAGTTTTTTTCTTTTTCTTGTTTTATTTCTTCAAGGTTAGAATTTAACTCTTCTATTTCTTTAGTTGTTTCGTCTTTCTCATCTTCTATCTCGATATTTTCTGATTCAATAAGTTCATCTAAAGTAACATTTTTCTTTCTCATCACTTAGATCAGTATCTTTATAATCAGTAGTAGTTTTCTACTTCTTCTACCTCTTCTTTATTGCGAGATTCCACACTAGTTTTTTTCTAGTAGTTCTATCTATATCATCTTCAAAAAGTTCTTCATTTCCACCAAGTATATCATTAACACTTGTGTATTTTACTCTTTCACGACGTTCTGCACCAGATTTTTACTTCTCTAACTTCAAACTCTGGAACTTCTTTTATTTTAGCTTGATTTTCTTTTTGTTCAATATTTTTCAAAAAAATATCATCAAGTTCTTTATTTTGTTGATAAAGAGGGTTATCTTTTTCTATTTTATCTTCTTTTCTTTCTAATTTATTGAATTCACTATCAAGTTTTTGTCGTTCTTCTTTGTGTTTAGACTCACGTTGTTCTACTTCTTCTTGTTCTTTTTGTCTTTCACGATAAACACTAGCTACTTCTTCTTTTAGTGCAGTATTATCTTTTCCTAAAATAACTTCTTTTTCTAAATCATCAATCTTATGATCTTGTTTTAGTCGTTTTGTTCTAACGGCAGCTAATGTAGGGTGAGTTCTACGACCAGATTTGTCTCCAAAAATATCAACATCTTTTAGCTCTGCATTTTCAACACCTAATTTTTTAAGTGTTGTAGCTAAATCAGGCGCTACTTCTTCTGTTGTTTCTTTAGTTTCTTTTTCTTCGAATTCTTCTAAATCTATTTCTTCAAATCCTTTGTATTCTTCTTCGAAATAGTCATCTTGATATTCAATTACTAGTTCATCATCTTCTTGATGTTTGTTAGTATTTTCTTTTACGAAAAGCTTTTCTTCTTCATCTTCATAATACTCATCAAGCGAACGATCTAATTCTTCTTGCTCTATTTCTTCATCACTTACACTAAAGAATTTATCTTTAAGCTTACTAAAGAATCCAGCACTTTTTTTCTTCTTTGGCTTCTCTTCTTCAGAATCATATAATTCAGTATTTCTTTCTTGACGCTCTCTTTTTTGTCTTTCGAAATACGTTTTGTAGTCTTCTGCTTCGTCATCCTCTTCTTCAAAAAGTTCTTCTTCGTAGTTATCTTCCTCTTCTACAAAATCTTCCACTTTATTGTCTTTTTCTAGATTTAAATAAATCTTTTTATTTTAGAGAAAACCCTCAACTTCTTTAGCTGACTTATCTTCACTGAATTCCTCTTCTTCATCATCGAATTCAATATCAAACTCGCTTGATACATCTTCAACTTCTAAATCATAGTCGACATAATCTTCTTCAACTTCTTTTTTAACTTCTTCTTTTTCTTTTTTATGAGAATACTCAATATCGAACTCTTCATCATCTGTATAGTCTGTATACTTAGCGACTTTTTTATTTTCTTTTTTTGAGTTCTTTTCTACTTTTTCCTCTTCTTCACGGAAAACTTCTTCTTCATCTTCTTCTAAAAACCATTTTTTCCAATTTACCATACTTTATACCACCTACTACTAAAAATATTATTTTAAATTTAAATCTTTAAATTTAGTTCCAACTTCAACATCATTTTTCTAACACTAAAATACCTCTTACTTCTTCTTGTGGTAATCCTAGCTCACGTTTTGAACATAACATTCCATTTGATTCTACACCACGAAGTTTTGATTTTTTAATAAGTAATCCACTAGGCATCATAGCTCCTATTAGTGATACAACAACTTTTTGGCCTGCTTCTACATTTGGTGCACCACAAACAATTTGCAATACTTCATCCTCACTAACTTTAACAGTTGTTACTTTTAACTTATCTGCGTCAGGATGTTTTTCACATGTTAATACTTCACCAACTACAAAGTAGTCATCGTTGTTTCCTTCTAAATCGATTTTTAATTCCATTTTTCTAATCTTTTTCTAGAACTTCTTTTTGTTCTTCTGTTAATTCAATACTTCCTTCACCTTGAAGTTTTAAATTCTCTACATTAAAAAATATTTAATCCTACTAAATGATCATTCTCATCTTTAATAAGTGTTATATATATATTCATATGTAACATTTTCACTATCATTGATAGTTATTAATAATGTTTCACCTAACATTTTTCCTATTGTAAAAATAACATAATTAACTACTCCTAAAAATTTATTATATATTATTCAACAAATATGAAGTAACTTTCTAATTTATTACCATCATATTTAAAAAGTAATAGTTGTTATTGGAACTAAACCTTCCGCAAAAAAATGAACCATTACCTTTTGTAAAAATTTCTAATCCTTTTTTTATTTTTACGTCAGCTATTATCAAAGTATCTTGATGTGGCAACCCTACATAAAAGTCTGAACCTATTTTTTTATAAAAATAATTTAATACTTTCTCATCAAAATACGAGCCCCATCATAGCCATCTTTAGCATTTAAAAAAATAAAAATCATTTCCCTGAACACTATCTTTATTATATTTTCAATGATAATTTTTCTAAAATTACCTTTAGCAAAAATCAAAGAGTTCTTTATCTGAAATAAGTAACTGTTCAGTAACTTTCCTATCTAAAAATTTATAGCCATTTTTCAAAAATCATATACTAAGTAAATATCTGTTTCATTAGTATGATTAAAAGCTTTATTAAGTTTTGTGTATTATCTTTATTAAAAGCTAGTAGACCTTACTACAGGAAAAAAACACGTTCTAACAAATCTTCTTTATTTAAATTTGATGTCGAAATTTTTCCTGGGCTTCAAAATTAGACACTATGTAATAAATAAACTCATCAATTTTTTATCACTAAGACTATTTTTATTTCCTAATTTTTACAAAACTATCAATATCTATTTTCGCTTTACTATTTTTTGTATTCTAATATAAAAAAATACTACTATCATCTTCTTTTTTTCATGAATTTTTTTAATGTTGGTAGTTTTTCTATAATTTTTCCAAAAATATAATCTCTAGTATATGACATACTGCCTCCTTTAGTGCATAATATGACAACTTAATTATAACATATATCTTCTACATCTATCAACACTAATTCCTTAATAAAAACGTATTATTTATTAAAAGTCCAAATTTAATATTTAATTGCTTATTTTTGATATTTTGCTATAATTTAATTATTATTTTTTTAGGAGAAAAATTTATGTCTGCTGAAGAACAAAAACAGAGCCGAATTAAAAATTAAAATATGAAAATTGGATATAAGACTAGATTGTTTGCCTTTAGCATTATCTATCTTATTATACTTTTTATTAAATTTTTATAATTTTTAAAAAAATAATAAAATAACTATTTTATCCTCATTATTATTTTTTTACATATATAGTCTATACTCAAACTCTGATTTGGTTTATAAATAATAAACTAATCACAAAAAGTCGATAGTATTGATTTCAAAAATTAAAAACCACTAAACAATATGTTTAGTGGCTTTTTCTCTTTTTTAAAATTAAGCTATGTTAATGTTATTAAACAAAGACTACCGACATTTTTAAAAATCGTCAGTAGCCTGAGTTTTTGTGCTTACTCTTTAGTTTTAAGCTGATAAATACCTACACAAGCGAGACCTATACCAAGCATTGTAAAACCTGATTTCATATCAAGTTCGCCTAATAAAGAACTTACAACAACAGCAATACCCATTGCAGTAGGTACAGCCTTCAAGATAACATTAAGTAAGTAAAGGAGCACCTTTACGTCTATTTCCAGGAATTGACTTAGCATTCATAAGCTCTTCTACGGATACACCAAAGATCTCTGCAATTTTGGGTATCGTTGCTGTATCTGGAAAAGCAATATTTCTTTCCCACTTTGAAACAGCCTTATCGGTTATGTTAAGCATATCAGCCAAATCTTTTTGAGTCATTTCTTTTTCTTTTCTGAGTGCACAAATAATATCACCCATAGATTTGTTTTGTCATATGGCATTCTCCTTTGCAATTTTATTATTATACTTATTGTAGCTGTATTCTCCAAAGGAGTAAACCGAAGTATGGTAGAGTTTACTAAACTGGAGGTTTATCTTCGCTAGAATCTTATGATTATATATATTTTTATCATGCGAAAAGGAATAAATCCAACATTGCCCTGTTTTTAAAAAAACAGAGTTATCTTGATATTAATCTATTTTTAAAATAACATCATAACCACAGATGATACTATCAATTTAAAAATTAAAAAAGCCCTAAACATATTGTTTAGCGCTTTTTTTATCTTTTTTAAAATTAAGCTTCTTTTGCTTCTAGAGCTTCTTCTTCGTCTTCTTTACCAATTTTGTCAAGAGCCATCATGTTTTCAAGTGGTTTACCAATTGCGAACATTAATACCCCTAGAACACCCATGATAATTGCGATTACTCCAAGTACTTTTTCATAACCCCAAGTAGCTGTCCATACAACTGTTTTACCAGTTACCCAAGATGATACTACGTATGTAAAGTACCAAATTGCCATAGACATAGATGCATATTTTTTAGGTAATAATTTACTGAATAATGCCATACCGATTGGAGACACAAGTAATTCCCCAACAGTTAATACAAAGTATCCAGCTAATACGTACCAGATGCTCATTCTTACTGAACCATCAAGTACTCCACCTAATGAACGTAGACCAAGTACGAAACATACGAATCCAAGACCTGTTAGGATCATACCCCATCCCATCTTAGTAGCAACACGCCAGTCATTGTTTTTCTCAGCAAGTTTCATCCAGTACCATCCGAATGCTGGTGCAAGAACGATACATAGGAATCCGTTAAATGATACTAACCATGTAATTGGCATTTGGAATCCTAAAACGTTTAGGTCAACTAGTTCGTCTGTCATAAGTGTGATAGTTGTTTGTGTTTGGAAGTATGCTGACCAGAATACACATGAGAATACGAAGATTACAGCCGCAGCGTAAGCACGACCTTTATCGTATTTAGATGGTTTTAAGTCTGCTTTGTTTTCTTCAGCAGTTTCGTGTTTGTTTTTACCAACTGGATATCTACCTGCATCACCTAATAATTTGTTTTTACCAAATGTGAATAGTAAGAATGTAATGAATAGACAGATAGAAACCATTAAGAATGCTGGACTAAATCCGTATTTTATAATTTCTCCATTTGCGTTTTTTGTAGCTCCCCATTCTTGGAAGATAAGTCCCCCAATAATTGGTCCAAGTAAACTACCGATGTTAACGAACATGTAGAATATACTGAATGCGGCATCTTTCATCGTTACTTGTTTATCATCGTAAAGTTCTCCCACCATTGCAGAAATGTTACCACGATAGAATGCACCTGCGATAGAGTTAATAATAACCCCTATTAAGAATACATAAAAACGCCCATTAGCAAATGCTGTAAATAAAGAACCAATAGCATTGAATAAAATACCGTATTGAATCGCACGTTGCATACCGATGTATTTATCTGTTAGGTATGCTCCTAATAATGGTAATAATGATGCAACTGTACCAATGTACGCCATCATATTCCCCACGAATTCTTTTACTCAAACCTAATCCACCTTGTTCTACTGAATAAGTATAGAATAAAACTAGGAATCCTGATGTAGCATAAGATGCATAGCTTTGAATAGCAATCATTGCGTTCATAAGCTCACAGCCCGCAGGGATGCTTAAGAGTTTTGTCTTTTTGTTTGCTCATATTGTTTATATTTCCTTTTCATACAGCTATATTATAACATGAATATGCTTTCAAAACAATAAATATTTAAAATAATTCATTATATTTTTAAATATTAATATATATAAAAATATTTAAAGATAAGTTATAACTGTATCAACACTATTATTATCAAGAATAAAAATAAATTTTTTAATTTAAAAAAATCATAAATAAATATTTTAATTAATAGTTTTACATCTTATAATCCTCTTTAAATTATGTTTTCATTTTTCGTTATTTTCGTAATTATTTCTTACATAGAAATTTTTGTGTTATAATCACTTGTACCAAAAAAATTGAAAGGAGTCTACATGACAATAAAAAGAAACTCGAAATTATTTTTAGTTCTGTTTCTAGGAGCTTTATCAGCCTTTGGACCGTTTGTTACAGATTTATACTTACCCGCACTACCACTAATGAGCAATTACTTTAGTGCGAGTACATCAACTATTCAACTTACACTTACAGGTAGTATGGTAGGACTTGCTTTAGGCCAATTACTTATTGGGCCTATTAGCGATAAACTTGGTCGTAAAAAGCCATTATTAGTCAGTCTTATCGTTTATTTAATTAGTACAGTAGCTATAATTATTTTTCCTAATATATACGCAATGATTATCTTACGTTTTATCCAAGGGATTTCATCTGCAGGTGCTGTAGTAATATCAAGAGCTGTATCAACTGACTTATATAAAGGTCGAGAAATGGCGCAATTTTTTGCTTTATTAATGGCAGTAAATGGACTTGCCCCAATTCTTTCACCAGTACTAGGAAGTCTACTACTTGAATTTACTGATTGGCGAGGAATATTTATAGCTCTTGCGGCTATTGGTATTATTATAATAATTGCGTCACTAAAATTCCATGAATCACTAGCTGAGCAAAAATAGACTAAATGTACCTATTACTAAAACATATCATTCTATAGTTTTAGTTTCACAAAATAAACTATTCACAGCTCTAGTATTTATTCAAGGTTTTGCTTTAGCTGCAATGTTTGCTTATATAGCAGCATCTCCGTTTATTTTACAAACACACTATAATTTATCAACTATTAGTTATAGTATATGTTTCGGGTTAAATGGATTCGCAATAGTATTAGGTAGCAAAATTTCTGGTAGATTTAATGAGAAGAAAGGTATTAAGTTTGGATTAACAATGATGCTTATTATTAGTATTTACCTTGCTTTTGTATTATCACTAATGTTACCATTCCTATTTGTTGAAGTTGGATTTTTCTTACTATTACTAGGACTTGGACTAATACTTCCTGCAGGATCAGCACTTGCTATGGGATTAGAACGTAAACGTGCAGGTAGCGCCTCAGCACTATTTGGTTTTCTACCATTCTTTTTAGGTGGTATTGTATCACCGTTAGTAGGCATCGGAAATATCTTCTACTCTAATTCAATAGCTATCGTTATTTGTTGCGTTATACCATTTGTAATATATAAAGTAATAGAGAAAAAAATTATAACAATAAAAGAGTTTTGTAGTTTAAACGCTGCAAAACTCTTTTTCTATCTAAAAAGGTTTAAGAATTAATCTTAAACCTTTATTATTTATCTTATCTTCTTACACCCCAAGCTGATAATCCTTGTGCATTGTAGGCTTTAACAGCTGCGTTAATTTGGTCTTTAACTGTTGCAGTTGATCCCCATCCAGGCATTGTTTGGAATAATCCACTAGCACCTGATGCGTTTCTTGCATATACTTGACCATTTGATTCACGAGCGATGATTCTTTCCCAAGTAGAAGCTGATACACCTGTACGACGAGCCATTTCTTGAGCTGCCGCTGTACCTGCCGATCCTGCAGTGTTACCATTTGATAATACTACTCCACCTGAAGATTGGCTGTATGAATATTGCGGTGTGTATGAACTTTGTGCTGCATAACTATTTGTTGATGCTGCTTTAGAATATGAAGTTGCTGGAGTAGAAATTGTTCCTTCTCCTGTAGTTGCTGTTTCAGTAGATGCTGGAGCAACTGCTTGTTGAACTCCTTCACGTTGTTTTGTTCCAACTACTACTACTTTAGCTGTTGGTTCAGTAATAACTTTTTCAGAAACTACTTCTTTAGAAACTTCTTTACCATCTTCGTGTACTACACTGTAAGTAACTTCTTTTTCACCGTCTTGACCTTCAGTTTTAGTAACTACTTCATCTACATATTTAGTGTCATCTTTTTCTTCTTTTGTTTCAAATTTAATTGCTTCTTTTACTGTTTGAGTTGTTTTACCAACACGAGCAATTTTAATAGTGTCAACTTCTGCTACTTCTGTTTTAAGACCAGGAGTTACTTTATCTTCTGCTCCTACAGTAATGTTTAATTCTTTAAGAATGTCTTCAACTTTTTTGTAAGTTGTTTTTCTAACTGTTGTTGTTTCACCATCTTGGATTGTGATTTCACGAGCTTTGTAAATACGGATGTCTTCTCCACCATTTACTTTTGTGTCTAATCCTGGTTCAACACGATCATCTGCATTATAGCTGATATTATTTGCTGCAAGGATTTCTCTTACAGTTCCTTTTTTAGCTTTTACGTCTACTTTTGTATTATCAGAAAGAGTTACCGCGAATGCTGAATGACCTGTGTACTCTTCTGCTATCATAAATGCTCCTGATAATAAAACTCCTGATGCCGCTGCTGCTGTAATTACTTTTCCGAATTTCATATAAATTAATCATTCTCCTTTTGTTTTATTTTGAACAATTTACAAGCATTATTAAATGTTTGCTCTGTTAGCTGTTCATAGCTCATTTCTTTTAAGTCTGCTATTTCTTGTGCTACATAGTGCACATAAGCAGGTTCATTTCGCTTTCCTCTATATGGTGTTGGCGTTAAATATGGACAATCTGTTTCGATCAAAAGTCTATCTAATGGACAAGCTTTCGCTACTTCTTTAGGTGTCTTAGCATTTTTAAATGTTACTGGACCTCCTAATGAAATATGAAAGTTTTCTTTAAGCATGATATTCATACTTTCTACCGAACCAGAAAAACTATGCATTATTCCACCTACTTCACTAGCTTTTTCTTCTTTAAGTATTTCAATAGTGTCTGCCATTGCATCTCTTGTATGAATTACAACTGGTTTTCCTACTTCTTTAGCTAGTGCAATCTGTTTTCTAAATACTTCTTTTTGAATATCTTTTGGACTTTTATCCCAGTGATAATCTAATCCAATTTCACCAATAGCTACCACTTTATCATTAGTAAGAGCAATTCGTTTTATCATTTCGTATTTTTCATCTGTAAAATCAATCGCTTCTACTGGATGCCAGCCAATTGTTAAATATAAAAAGTCATATTTAGATGTAATTTCTAATGCTTTTTCTATACTTTTTATCATCGAAGCCTACTATATTTATTAATTTTACTCCCGCTTCTTTAGCGCGAGCTATAGTATCCTCTAAATCTTCTAAATAAGCATCATCATTTAAATGCGCATGTGTATCAAATAACATAGTACGCCTCCTTCACATTTCCTATTATAACAAAAAAATTTCATTAAAATATCTAAACTATTTCAATTATGTTACAATCCCTTTGTCATTTCTTTACAAAGAAATACTCTTTTTAAAAGCCGATAGCGACAGCCATCGCATTGTATCTGTTTACATAAAAATTTTTATTATTTTTAAAACAATAAAAAGAACCTAGATTTCTCTAGATCCTTTCATTAATATTCATATATATTATGCTGTAATGTCTACTATTTGTGCACCAACTAGTTCTTCTAATACTTCTGGTTTCACTTCTACTTGATGACCAACTTTCCCAGCTGATACAACAATTGTTTCTACATCTTTACATTTCTCATCTACAAAAGTAGGGAATAATTTTTTCATTGCAAATGGAGAACATCCACCCTTAACATAACCAGTGATTTTTGTTAAATCTTTTAATGGTAACATAGACAGTGATTTTACACCCGCAGCTTTTGCTAATTTCTTGAAATTAATACTATCTTCACTCATTAAAACACCAACTACATAAGTACCTTTACCATCAGTAGTCATAATTGTTTTAAACACTTGATTATGATCTTTACCTATAATGTCTGCTACTCCTACCCCTGTTTTTGCTGCATCACTACTAGCATCAAACTCAAAGTGATTATACTCAACATTATGATCATCTAAAAATCTCATAGCATTTGTTTTTTTATTTCTTTTTTTCTTAGACATAAAATACCTCTTTCTTTACCCTTATCAGTAATATAACTATATTTTACTCCAAACTTTTTTTGCTCTGTCAAAACTTTTTTTGAAAAATATTATTTTGTATTTTTCTGAAAAATTTCATAAATCGCCAATTTCTAAACAAACTGTACACAAAACCGCTTCAGGAACTACAACATCTTTTTCTACACAGTCTAGTTTCCCAGTAGTTTTATCTACTTTATAAACAGTTATAGTACCACTTGTTTCATTAGTAGCTATAGCTAATGTATTATTTTTATTTAGATTGAAATCGTGGATCTTTCCCAAATGTACTTATCGTTTGAATTTGTTCTAAGTAATCACCTTTATCTTCAAAAACAACTATTGCATCTTGGCCTCTATTAGACACATAAATAAATTTGTTATCATTAGAAAATTTTTTTATTGCACTACCTTTATTTTTCACCATTAAAAGTCACTTGGTAATGTTGGATAATATTTTGGATTAGATAATTTACCTTTACCATCATAATCAAAAGAGATCACTTCACTAGTTAATTCAGTCATTACAAAAAGCTTTTTATTATCACTAGTAAACACTATATGACGAACTCCACTACCTACTTTTACTTTAAAGTTTTTCAACTTTTGTTAGTATACCCTTATTTAGTTTATAAGTTGTAACTTCATCAGTTCCTAAATCACAAGTAAAAACATATTCTCCGTCCGGTGTAAAACCTGAAAAATGAACATGTGGTTTCTCTTGACGAGGATGAACACTACTTCCTTCATGAGCGTCAGTAGATAACAGCTCACCTAACTCACCATCTTGTAATATAGAATAACTATCTACAGTTCCTGTGTGATAATTTGCTGATAAAAGATATTTATTATCTTTACTTACTTCTACATAACATGGTGGATTACCTTCTTTACCGACTGATGTTAATAGTTCTAAGCAACCATCTTCTTTTACTTTTAAAACTTGACACCGCACCTTTATCTTCTATTTTCGAAACACTATATAAAGACTTATTTTTATTTGAGAATGCTAGATATGTTGGATTATCAACTTTAGCAACCGCCTCAACACTACTAACTTTTTCCTTCTTCAGATAATTCTACTTTTGTATATTCCTTGGCTATCTTTTTTTGTATATGTACCTATATAAGCTCTGCTCATTACTATACCTCCTTAACTAATTACTACTTTTATTATATCATCTATTTCAATTAATTAGATAAAATATACTTTTCTTTATAGTTTATACATTTTCATTTATAATTTTTTTAAGAAAAAAATAGAGTATTAAGAAATATTCTATCACATGGGAAATATAGTTTTTACTTATAGGGTATTCCTTGATATAATAGAGTATATTTATAAGTAAATTTTAGGAGGATAACTGTGAAACACGAATTTATACTAGTTCTTGATTTTGGTAGTCAGTACAACCAACTTATTACACGTCGTGTACGTGAGCTTGGTGTTTACTCTGAACTACATGATAACGAGATTTCTATTGATGAGATTAAAAAATTGAATCCAAAAGGAATTATTCTTTCAGGAGGACCAAACTCTGTTTATGAAGAAAACTCACTTACAATCGATGATGAAATCTTTAACTTAGGTATTCCAGTATTAGGTATCTGTTACGGAATGCAACTTATGCAACATAAATTAGGTGGAAAAGTTGAATCTGCGACAAGTAGAGAATACGGTGCTCATAATATTGATGTAACTCCAGGAGCTAGATTATTTGAAGGTACTCCTACTACTCAACAAGTATTAATGAGTCACTCCGACAAAGTTGTTGAACTGGCTGAAGGATTCAAAGTAGTAGCTACTAGTGATAACTGTCCTATCGCTGCTGCAGAAAATGTAGAAAAAGACTTCTACTGCTTCCAATTCCACCCAGAAGTTCGTCACTCAGAATTTGGATACGACTTACTTAAAAACTTTATTAGAAACGTATGTAAATGTACTGATAACTGGACTATCCAAAACTTTATCGATGAAAAAATTGAAGAAATTCGTGCAGAAGTTGGAGATCAAAAAGTTCTATGTGCCCTTTCAGGAGGAGTAGATTCTTCTGTAGTAGCTGCATTATTAGACAAAGCTATCGGAGATCAACTAATCTGTATGTTTATCGATCACGGTTTACTTCGTAAAGGCGAAGCTGAAGGTGTTATGAATACATTCAGTAAAGAAATCGAAGGTGGATTCAATATGAATCTTATTAAAATCGATGCTAAGGAAAGATTCCTTGGTAAACTTAAAGGAGTTAGCGATCCAGAGAAAAAACGTAAAATTATCGGAAATGAGTTCGTATATGTATTTGATGAAGAATGTGCAAAATTACACGACGTACCATTCTTAGCACAAGGTACTCTTTATACTGACGTTATCGAATCTGGAACTAAAAATGCTCAAACAATCAAATCTCACCACAACGTAGGTGGATTACCAGAAGATATGCGTTTCTCTCTAATCGAGCCACTTAACACTTTATTCAAAGATGAAGTTCGTGCATTAGGAGAAGCACTTGGATTACCTCGTGAAATCGTTTGGCGTCAACCATTCCCAGGACCAGGATTAGGTATCCGCGTTCTTGGGGAAGTAACAGAAGAAAAATTACAAATCGTACGTGATAGTGACTTCATCTTACGTGATGTTATCGCTAAACGTGGATTAGAAGGAGAAGTATGGCAATACTTCACATGTCTTCCAGATATCCGTTCAGTAGGAGTTATGGGAGATGTTAGAACATATGACTACACTGTAGCTGTTCGTGCCGTAACAAGTATCGACGGTATGACTGCAAGCTGGGCTCACCTACCATTTGAAGTGTTAGAAGAAATCTCTGCACGTATCGTAAACGAAGTAGCTCACGTTAACCGCGTAGTGTATGACATTACAAGCAAACCACCAGCAACGATTGAGTGGGAATAGTTAAAAACAGGCTTTAAAGCTTTATAAATAGCCTTTTTGTAAGCCTATGCTTGCAAAATACTTGTAGATTTTAGAAATGAGTCACCTGAAGAGTAATTCTTTGGGTGATTTTTTTATATTTTAAAAAGAGTATATGTAATTTTTTTCTGTAAATTAGGCTTCTATGGTCAATCTGCCGATCTAGGAAGTAAAAAAATTAAAGATTTTATTTTGAGGAAGGTTGGTTAAAAATCCTATCTTCCTCAATTTTATAATATTATTTAATTATAAGCATATCAATAAAAAAACTTCATAAAGTCGGTTTTAAAATTAATAGCTTATAAGTTCTTCGAACATAATCGATAACTCATCAAAAATAGATCCCCAATTTCTTATAGGGTGAGTCCATTTTTTACTGATTTTTTCTGCCAATAAAAATAAAGCTTTTTCTAACGAAGATTTTGTAGGAAATACACTTCTATTTCTGTTTAGTCTCTTAAACTGTGCATTTACTTTCGATGGCATTTGTAGTGTATATGACTCTCCTGGTTTCTGGTGAGAACTTAAAAATAGGAGTTATACAATCCCAATTTATATACCATGATTTTAGGGAATTAAGGTATTTTTCAGACCACTTTTCACTAACAGCATCTAAACTCTACCTATCTTGTTCTTCACTTCCTGATAAGTAAATTGATTTCAAGACTGTAGCAAACTCTCTCTTGTCTTTATAGCTGACATACTTGAGTGCATTCCTTACTTGATGTACTATACAATGCTGATGTTCTGTATTTGGAAATGCTACGTTTATAGACTCTTTAATACCTGTTAAGCTGTTTGCGTAAAGTATCATAATATCTTTTAATCCTCTATTTTAAGTTCATTGAATACTGACAACCAATATTTCGAATACTCAGCATTTCCAACATAAAGCCCGAGAACCTCTTTCATGCCATCAGTTGTAGCACCTAAAATCACATTGGTATCTCTCTTTTTCACTATACCAGCATCCTTTACTGAAAAATGGACAGCATCAATGTATATGACAGGATAAATTGAATCAAGAGGTCTAGATTTCTATTCTTCAATTCTTGGTATTACTTTGTCAGTTATATCACTTATCATGGATTCTGATAACTCAAGATCGTATATATCTTCTATTTCTTCTACAATTGTTTTTATTAGTTAGTCCTAGGCATACATATTTATTATTTTTTTGCTCGATCTCAGATATATCTTTTTGTCTTTTTTTAATAACCTCGGTTCGAATTGAGATCTCCTATCCTGAGGAACATCAATCTCAAATTCACCCATAGAACTACTAACTTTTTTACTCTTATAGCCATTCCTACTGTTAACAACATCTTCATCTCTAGAATATTTCTCATATCCTAAATGCTCATTCATTTCAGCCTCTAACATATCTTGTAGCGTTTCGCCTAATAAATCTTTTTAGAGCTTCTTGAATATCTTTAGCGGTTTTTTTATATCGTAAGTTTTAATAAGTTCACTTACGATATTTTTTTCTTAGCTGGATCCATTGGTTCTCTTTTTCTTCTTCCCATAACAAAAGTCCTCCCTATGATAATTTTTACCATAGAAGGACTTACAATTTTATATACTTTTTTTACATAGGCTCGAAATTTCCGTTTCAGGAAATGGAGTTCATATCTTTGCTAAAGGAAAAATTCATAAGAACATCACTAATCAAATTGATCGTTTTTAAAACGTATAAAACAAATAAGTACATTGCTATGACTGGTGATGTTATAGGAACTTGCACAGAAATACAGAATAAACAGTATAAGTTGCACCTTTATTATGAAAAAAATATGTCCTTAAAAGAAACAATTAGGTAACGAATTTTTCTATTATAAAAAAATATAGATAGTGATGTGCCGGATATTGAAGGAATTTTAAAGGCAATCTATATGACAAATTGCAAAGGAAGAGATCTTTTTAGATGAGAATATCCCACAGGTGATACAAGTAAAGACGATTTTCAATTACTTCTTATCTTAAACAGCTTTACACATGGAAATGCGGATTTAATGCTTAAGATCTTCCTGAAACTAGCATTGAATCGAATGGCTGATATGAGTAAGAGAAGAACTGAGGGTGCGTATATTAAATACTTAAATCAAAGTATTAAGAAGACACAGGAAGTCAGCCGAACGAATTATTGGGGCTATAACTATCACAGAAAACAAGGGAGGTAGTTCGTTGAAATCATAAACGATAGATACTGAGTTTGATGTCTCTGATAAGTGTATAGCGGATAACATTATTGCAAGAAAAACCATTACCTTGATAGTAGCTTCTCCTAAAAAGAAAAGACTGTATTAGGACTAAATCTTGGTATATTTATAAATTAAGGAATTGATTTTTCTTGAAAATAAAGTTAATAAAGAAAAAGATTGCTTACTATTGCAACGAACTTTCTGGAAGACTAATTCAAGAAAAGAATTAGAAGCCTAGACATACCTTGTTCAAGAACCATGAAATTCTATGAAGGAACAAGCTATATTAATTTTTATAACTTTGAAAAAAATAGTTAAAGGCAGATACGGATTTGGGCTATGAAGTCTTTATTGTAGATACTTTTTCTAAAATAAAATATGACAGAAAGTATAATACTAATGATTACAATGACACCTATGAAGTGATGGCAAAATTCTATAATTTGATAGATAAGTATGGCTGCACATTTATTATGATGTACCATACAAAAAGGATTCGTCAATGAAAAAGTGCAAGCAAAAAAAGTGATAGGGTAACAGGCGTTATCCGGTTCAATAGATACGATTATAGCTATAAATAAAAACATCTGAAATTGATATGGAATTTAACTTAGATGTAACCAGTAGGCTCTATGAGCCAAAGATGTATGATGAATTTATGATTGGTGTGCTCTTAGGTCTACACCAATTTTTTGGTATCCGATTTATTTTTGCAACTATATGTAGTATGTGTTATAATATAATGTATAAAAAATCCATTTTTTTATGGAATGAGGAGAAATAAAAATGAAATTTAGCTACAATGGATTATGGAAGTTGTTGATAGATAAGAATATGAAGAAAAAGGATTTAATTGATAAGACAGGAATATCACCAACAACGGTATCAAAAATGGTTAGAGGTGATGCGGTATCTCTTTCTGTAATCGGAAAAATTTGTGAAGAATTAGGTGCAGATGTAGGAGATTTGATTTGTATTGAAAAAAACATAGAGGAAGATAAATAAATGGAATTCACAATTGATATAGATGAGGAGAAATGGAGCAAAAAGTTCTGGAAACTCTCCTTATTGATAGGACTACAAATAGAAATATTATCTGGGGGACAGATGACTATGAAATATTAGGTAAAGAGTACTATTCTCACTACCCTATTCTTTTTAGTCTTATTACTGGTGATAATTCAAATGTTATTCAACCTAGGATATTAAAGACTAAGGAAAGTCAAGGAAATAGAACAAAGGAAAAAGCAGAGGTGTTTACACCTAGCTGGGTTTGTAATGCTCAAAATAATTTGGTTGATAATGCATGGTTTGGAAAAACTTCTGTTTTTAATGTAGAAAATGGAAAGTCATGGATTACAACAACAGATAAAATAGAATTTCCACATAAAAAAAGCAAAACCTGGCAAAAATATGTTGATGAAAAAAGACTTGAAATAACTTGTGGAGAAGCACCTTATTTAGTGAGTAGATATGATACTGTAACGGGCAAGCCCATAGATTTATATGAAAGAATTGGTATCTTAGATAGGAAAATGAGAGTAGTAAATGAAAATACTACTAGTGAAGATGAATGGCTTAAATGGTCAGAAAGAGCATTTCAAAGTGTTTATGGTTTTGAGTTCCAAGGGGACAGTCTACTTATAGCGAGAGAAAATTTACTCATTTCGTATTGTGACTATATGCAAGAAAGACTTAAAAGGGAACCGGAAGAGAAAGAGCTGATAAGGATAGCCAAGATAATCTCATGGAATTTATGGCAGATGGATGGTCTAACATATACTATTCCATATAGAAAACCGACTGAACCAAATGAACAGATAACACTGTTTGAACTTATGAAGAAAGAAGAAAATGCTTTCTGTATTATAAAAGACTGGCGAGCAAGAAAAAAATATCATTTTTAAAAACTTGCTAAATAAAGAGGATTATACAAATGAAAGAAAATAAGATTGAATCTATAGATATACTGAATAGGATTATCATTGGTCGTGTAGAGCCTCATATCTACGCATTTACGACAAATACAGTACCAAATTATTTAAAGGTTGGTGATACATACAGACCGGTATCAAAAAGATTAAACGAATGGAGAGAATTTTTTTCCCAGAACTTAAAAAAACAATATGAGAATAAAGCCACAATTGATGAAGAAACTTATTTTTAGAGATTATTCCATTCATCAATATCTTGAAAATGATTTAAATAAACAAAGATTAAAAGCCAAATGATTTAGAAGATGGTATTTATTATAGTAGAGAATTTTTTTAAAGAGACTAAAAATACTAGATATTGATAATGCTATTGAAGATATAAAGGAAAATTATCAAGCTAACACGAGTAAGTATGAATATTATAGTTCTAAAAATAGACTACCTCAGACATATCATTATGAGAGGGGCAAAAATTGGGACTTAAGACCAAATCAAGAAGCTGCTGTAAATAGTTTTATACAGGCTGTGAAAAATGGACGAAAGAATCTACTAATGTATGCTGTTATGCGTTTTGGAAAATCTTTTACTTCACTTTGTTGTGCTTTAGAAATGAAAGCTCAAACTGTCTTGGTTGTGTCAGCTAAAGCAGATGTTAAGGATGAATGGAAAAAAACTGTAGAAAGTGCAGGTAATTTTTCAGAGTATGTTTTTATAGAATCATCTAATTTGTTGGCTAATGAGAATGTAATATCTGAGAAACATTTCGAAGGGAAGAATGTAGTTATATTCCTAACACTTCAAGATCTTCAAGGAGACAACATTAAAGATAAACACAAGGAGCTTTTGAGTGAACAAATAGATCTTCTCATTGTTGACGAAACACATTTTTGAGGGCAAGAGCAGAATCTTTTGGAAAGATTCTAAAGAATGATGGTTATGATAAGACAGATGAAAAGAACATTAGTAAACTTGATGATGAAAAATATAGATTTAGTTGAAGCTAATGTTGAATTAAAAATAAATGCAAAAATTAGATTGCATTTATCAGGAACACCTTATCGCATTTTGATGGGAAGTGAATTTGAAAAAGAGGATATTATTTCTTTTGTTCAATTTTCAGATATTGTGAAAGAACAGGAAGAATGGGATAGGAAACATCTTAATAATGATGGTGTAAATGAATGGGACAATCCATATTATGGTTTTCCTCAGATGGTTCGTTTTGCTTTTAATCCTAACGAATCTTCTCGTAAAAAAATGAAAGCTTTGAGGGAAAGTGGAGTTAGCTTTACTTTTTCAAAATTATTTGAACCGATTTCTATTAAAAAAGATGCTAGTAATCAGGGACATAAGAAGTTTATAAACAAGTCTGAAATTCTTGATTTGCTTAAGGTGATTGACGGTAGTAAAGAAGATGAAGAGTTATTAGGATTCTTAGACTATGATAAAATCAAGGAAGGTAAGATGTGTAGACACATGGTTATGGTTTTGCCATACTGTGCTTCTTGCGATGCAATGGAAGAGCTTATTAGCACAAACAAGGATACATTTAAGAACTTAGGTGAATATGAAATCATAAACATTTCAGGTGTTGATGCAATAAGAGAATATAGCAAGCCTGATGATATAAAAAGAAAGATTAAAGAGTGTGAAGAAAAAAATCAAAAAACACTAACATTAACTGTAAATCGAATGCTAACAGGTTCTACAGTAGAACAATGGGATACAATGCTTTATCTTAAAGATACAGCTTCTCCTCAAGAGTATGATCAATCTATTTTCAGATTACAAAATCAGTATGTTAGAACATTGTCGAGTGGAAATGGATTTATAAAAGAAAACCTAAAACCTCAGACCTTGTTAGTTGATTTTGATCCAAATCGCCTATTTAAAATGCAGGAACAAAAATCTCTTATTTACAATGTAAACACAGAGGTAAACGGAAACAGTAAACTGAAAGAAAGAATCATCGAAGAGCTTCGCATTTCTCCAATTATTATGATGAATCATAATAAGATTAGACAGGTAGATGCTACAAATATTTTGGAAGCAGTAAGTGACTATAATAATCAAAGAAGTATTTCTGATGAAGTAGTTGATATACCTGTTGATTTATCTCTTTTAAACGACGCTGATATCAGAAGGGTTATAGAAAGTCAGGCTGAATTTAATTCAAAAAAAGGATTGACTATAGATCCAAACCAAGGAGATGGTGATGATTTGGATATAGAAGAACAGGCAGACGAGAATAAAGTAACTAAAGATAAAAAGACAAATCGAGGGAAGATTATTCCGAAACTAAAACAGATGATGAAATTAAAAAGCTAGAAACTCAGATTAAGACATATTATCAAAGATTACTTTTTCTATTCTTTTTTTAACAAAAAGATAAGGTATCTTCTTTAGATGATATTTTTAAATACATTGGATAAGTCTGATAACCAAAGAATTGCAAGTAACCTATATTTAGATAAAGTTGTTCTACAAAAGATTAGCGATATGATGGACCCGTTTAAGAGAAGCAGTTTGGATTATAAAATTCAAAATATCTCTATGCTTGCGTCTGATGAAAGTGTTGCTCCTCTTGATAGGGCGATGACTTCAATTAAAAAATTCAATAGGATGTCAGAATCTGAGATTATTACACCATCAAAAGTGTGCGATGAGATGGTAGCGTTGTTACCAGAAAAAGGTTTAAGAGAAATAGTAGATAAGCAAGACAAGTTACTTGATATTGCCAGTAAATCCGGAGAATATGCTGTGTCTATATACAAGAGATTAACACTTGAACTTGGATATTCTCATGAAGATGTAAAGGATATTATCTACTCTATACCCTACATCATCTATAGCGTATGAATTTACAAGAAGATTCTATGAAATATTGAACTTAAATGTAGATAATATAGCAAGTGGGTTTAATGCATATGATTTGATTGAAGCTCAAGATGAAAATGGAGAAGTAGATTATACAAAGATTAATGACTTGCTTAAGCAAGATAGGACATTCAATGAAATTACATTAAAAGATGAAATAAAGGTAGGTGAGAATAAAGTGAAATTTGGAGCTGTAATTGGCAATCCACCATATCAAATTAGTGATGGAGGAGCACAAGCAAGTGCAAAACCTATATATCAGAATTTTGTGTTGATAGGAAAGAAACTTGCATCTGATTATACATGTTTTATTACTCCAACAAGATGGTTTGCTGGAGGCAAGGGATTGAATGAATTTAGAAATCAGATGCTTAATGATAAGACTATAAAAGAACTTCATGATTTTTTAACTCCAGAAGATGTATTTCCAAATACAAATAATAGAGGAGGCGTTTGTTACTTTATTCAAGATCGTAATAAAGAAGATGAAATAATGAGATTTGTGACGTACAAGAATAATAAAGTGATATATAGTACGGAAAGAAAAAAATAAAGATAAGAGGGATTGATATATTAATTAGAGATTCTAAAGGATATTCGATTTTTAAATAAAGTCGAAAGATTGGCATGTGATTTTTCTAACTAGTCATATTTCATCATTAAGACCATTTGGTTTTAGGGGTTATTTTGTTAAAAATAAAAACTATAAAAAAAGAGAAAACAGAATTGAAAAATGCGGTGGTTTGTATTGGAAAAAGGAAAAGCAAATTGGGTATATTGAAAAAGGCTTTTAATATTAAAAAAATATAGAGTGGATTGAATCTTGGAAAGTATTTATTCCTAGAGCAAATAACATTTCAACAGAATTAAATGATGATAATTTAAATGCATTTGTGGGGAGACCAAATGAAATTTGCACAGAGTCATATTTGACGTGTTTTGCTGATGATGGATTAACAGAAATTTCAGTGGAGAATGCAACTAAATATATGACAACAAAAATTTGTAAGATATTTACATAGTCTTTCAAAGAGTAGTCAAGATGCTACGGCAAAAAACATTTAGATTTGTTCCAATGCAAGATTTCACTAATGAATCGGATATTGATTGGTCAAAATCCATAAATGAAATAGACGAGCAGTTATTTGATAAGTATGGGTTGTCAATAGAAGAAAGAGAACATATAAAATCTTCAATTAAGGATATGTAGGAGGAATACAAAAATGAGCATACAATCTGAATTTAGAAAATTTAATGATAAAATCAGAGCGGATTTTTGAAGTAAAAAGAATTAAGAGAAAAGAAGAATGCATTACTTGGTAAACTGAGAAATAACGATGATTTACCTTCATTTGAGGAACTAAATCAAGGTAGTTATGCAATGTGTACAGGTATCGAACCTGAAGATGACGGCGAATATGACATTGATGTAGCTTTTAAGATTTTCTGCAAACAAGGATGATTATGATCCGATTCAACTAAAAGAAAAAAATTTGTGAAATTCTAAAAAAATTATACAGACTACGGTGCTGAAATTAAGAAACCGTGTGTTACAGTTACTTACAAAAAAAGATGAGGAAGCTAAATTCCATGTTGATTTAGTTACTTATCTTTATGCTGATAAAGATGATGAAAATAGTCAATTATATATAGCTAAAGGAAAAAAATAAAGACTCACAAGAATGGGAAGAGGCAGATCCTAAAAGGATTGGTTGACTATATAAATGATAGTGTGGAGGTTGGAGAAAAAAAGAAATCAATTTAGAAGAGTTGTTAGATATTTAAAGAAATGGAAAAAAATAGAAAATTTTCAAATACTGGTCATGCTAGTCCACCAAGTATAGGGATCACTTTGCTTTACTGCTGATAATTTTAATTATTGTGAAGGCGATGACTTGAGATCTTTTAATTGATGTTATCAACACAATAATTAACAAGTTTAGTTATGTTAATACAAATGATTCTGGTAGAGTTATGTATAGAATATCTTTATCATTACCTTACTTTTTTAAAGTTTAAGCTGGGTAATGATATTTTTTTGAAAAAAATGAGTGATGCTCAGATGACAGATTTTAAAGATAAAATTGAAAAACTTAAAAAAAGATCTCGTAGAAGTCAGAGATGAAGCAGATGAACTAGAACAATATAAGAAATTAAATAAAATTTTTGGAGATGATTTTTGAAATACCTGAAGCAAAGAATTCAGCTAAAAAAACAATTTGATTATATTCCATCTTCTAGTTCTTCTGGAATGGAGTGATTAATGGTGAACTACACTGATATTAGCAATGTTATATTGGATAATAAGCATATTTCTGAATCAGATGTTAGGCAAAATGAAATATTTAATGGACAAAAATTATGCTTGGATTATTAGATGTAAACTTGATGTATTAAAGAAATGGATACCTATTGTTATAGCTATTCCTAATGACTGGGAATTAAATTTATTTGATTTCTATTTGATTGATGAATTGCCGTTTATACCGCATATAGATAAAAAGGGAAATTATGCTTATTTGATTTAGAAGGTACGATAATTTATCCAGAATTTGATGGGCTTTTTGAGCAATGTATTTTAAAAGGCGAAAGAGTTGATTGAAGATGGAATTTCAGGTAAAAAAATAAAGAGGATTTCATAAAGGAATTTGATTCATATTTTTGCATTGTTGAGGGATATATCTATTGCTCATGTTTCACTTCCAACTGAGAAGAAAAAAATACAAATATAAAGTTTTTGTGAAATAGCATCGAAAAAAATAAACAAAGAAAGAATGAGTCGTTTGCAGCGTATAAAAAAAGAAAAAAATGATGTTAAATATTTTGCTTCTACAAATCAAAAAGATTTTTGATACTTGGTCAAAAAGGTACACAAAAAAACGGCATATACCTTTTATATTAACCCACTTGAGTATATTTATCCTCCTAATATTTTTTTGATTATAATCTTGATGATTTCTTAAATAAACTGTTGAGTTTCATAAATTTTGAGTGGTTCAATAAATTGAGAGGTAAATGCAGTAGTAAATTAATGTTAGTTTTTGAAATACAACAAGATGATGATAAGGTAAATACTTGCGGATTTATGGTTGAAAATCCCTCGATTTTTTTAACAAAAGATAAAGTTCAACTTGTATCTTTTACCAGAGTAATCCCCTTTCAATTCACAGATTAGATGTAGATTATTTAACTAGTAGAACTTCTTTTTACCAAATGAGGCTGCTAATAAATCCATTTTTATTGATTGGGTGTGGTTCTATTGGTGGTTATGTATTTCATGATTTAATTAAAAGCAGGGTGTAAAAACATTACACTTGTTGATGATGATATATTAAAACCAGAAAATATATTCAGGCATTTTTCTTGGGGCAGAATCAACTTATGGTTATAAGGCGGTATCTTTAGTTAACTATGCAAAAGAATACATTGCCAGGAATAAATGCAAAAAGCAATTTCAGAAAAAAATAGAAAATGCAATAATTGATTGTGATTTAAAAATTTGATGATTTTGATTACATTGTTTCTGCTACTGGTAATCACACGATAAATATGTGGTTAAATAAATATCTATTGGAAAATAAAATTCTGAAAACAGTATTTTTATATATGGAATGAACCTTTAGATATAGGTTGCCATGTTGCGAGAATTAATATTAAAGATGGAAATGATTATCGAGATATTTTTAGTATCAATTATGACGGGATACTAGATTTATCTTCATATGTTAAAAACGGACAATCTTTTTGCTAAAACATATTCTGGATGCAATGGTACATTCATACCTTATGGTTCAACATTATCAGTTGAAAGTTCGATTTTGTTCATGGATTTATTTAAACGAGAGATAGATGACAGGGTAAGCAATAATGTTATTATTTCTAAAAAGGAGATGATTACTATCTTACTAAAGCAGGTTTTTTTCTGTTTCGGATAGATATATAAATCAAAAAGAAAAAAATATCTAGAAGTGTCATTATGTGATTTAGGAAAAGGATGATATATAGCGGTGAGCAATGATATTGCAATTACTGTAAATAAGAGAAAAATCAAAGTATGCAACAACATAACACACACCTTACTTGAATACATGCAAAAAGGCTTTTTCTCAAAGGAAGCTGGTGGGATTTTAATAGGTAAAGAAAATAAATCTAATGAAAATATAATAATTAATCATATAACTGTTCCGATGCCTGAAGATGAAAAGGAAACACAACAGATTTATAAGAAAAGATAAAAAGGCATATAGAATTGTTTGAAAAATCTTTATAAAAAAAGTGATGAGACTCTCCGATATATAGGCGAGTGGCATACTCATCCTGAAGCAATACCTAATTTTTTTCATGCATAGATTTAAAAATTGGAAGAAAATTAGCAAGGATTCAAAGGGCGATGTTAAATTTTATCATATAATAGTAGGATATGAAGCCATTAGAATGTGGGAAATAAATAATACATTACAAGTTAGATTAATAAATACTATTTTTCTGGAAGGATGTGGGTGGAAATTGATAGTGAAAAAAATATAAAGAACTTTATATTAGATTCAGCAAGAGAATTAATGCAAATATTCTCTCTGATTATTTGTTTAATAGCTCCAGCGATTGTTAATCTGTCTGGAATAATTAAAACACTTTTTGGGTGATGTAAGCCCTACGATAGAAAAATGCAAAATATTATTATTTAATGATTTCCGGGAATTGGACTATGGGATGTCTAATTGCAGTATATGTATTATTTCATGTCATTAGAAAATCAAATAAAGAGAAAATTTATAATAAAGGAACGTTTATCATAATAAACCATATTGGTGGTATTGGCTGTGTTCAAAGATATTAGGATACGAAAAAAATGCAACTTAATCTTAGTGCCAATACATACTCAATATGAATTAATTCTTAGAGACACCTTTGAAGAATATCCTTTTGAAGAAAGTGCTTTTTCCACAAAAAGAATACCAGATTAATGTTGAAAGAAAAATGAATGAAACAAATTCTAACTCTAAAGATATTAATTTAATAATACAAGATACTTACCCTATCTCTTATAACCAAATACCTTCCAATTTCAAAACTAATACTACTATTTCAGTGAAAAAGAGATTTTTGTAAGATTGGGTGAGAGAGTATATTCTAAAGAACTTGTTGATACTATTATTGAAGAGATAAGAAAAATTAGAAGATGATGTAACCCTTAATATTTTTTTCAACAACGAATCCTAAAAATACATTTGAAATCGTTAAAAAGCTATATCTCTTGCAGAAAGAGGAAATGTTAAACATGTTAATGTATTTCAACAAAATAGAGATGGGAAAAGAATTTTTTTGCTAATAAACCTCATAAAGTTATGTAGGGAGTTTACAACAACATGAAGTTCATGCTTACAATATATGCTTACAAAAAAATTAGATAAACAGAAATAAAACGGATAATAGGGCTAAAACAGATAAGAATAACATTGATTTTTATGCCGTTTATACAAAACGATATCAATGGACATATCGAGTGGGAATAATGCGGTGTAACTTAGAATTATTAGGAGTATAACGACGACATAATTCTTAGATACAGTGTATGCAACAAGAACTTTAATCTTAACGAGTAACGCAAGGAAAAAGATTATTAGTTCTAACTGCCCATATGTTAAAAATATATAGATTGAAAATTAGTTAAAAACACTTTGGATTGTCTCCAAAGTATCTCCAAAAAGACTTTATCAAAAACTATTGATAAGGTCTTTTTATTAAAAATCTTTGATTTTTTTACCTTATCTACACTAAAAATATAAATATAAAAATAGATAATCAAGAATAATACATTCAACACCAAATTTTTATCAAAATAGCAACATTTCAATTTCTTGTGACTACTTGTATGATACTTATTATCTGTGTTATGATTAAATGGAATTATAATTTTAAGAGGGAAATAATATGGATTTAATAATTAAAAAAATAATAGATAAAAAGAAAAAAAGAAAAAAATATCAAAAGCAGTACTTTATGATCTACCTGAATGGTTTGGTTTACCTGAAAGTACAGAAAAATTATATTAAAGATTCACAAGATAAACCATTTTTTAGCCTGTTATGTGAATAACGATGTTGCAGGTTTTATCGTATTAAATGCAACAAGCAAGGATACTGTAGAAATTTTTCGTAATGGGTATAAAGAAAAACTTTCATCGATTAGGAATTGGAACAAGATTAAATACAGAATTCGAAAAATATGGCAAAAAAATCTTGGATATTCCTATTCACAGGTGAAAACTGTAAAAAAATGGGGCACTACAAAGAATATGATATTACTAATGCATTCTATATCGCAATGGGTTATAAAAGAATTAGAATGTTTCCCTACTCTTTGGGATGAATGGAATCCATGTCAAATATATATTAAATATCTTGAGAGTAATACGTCAAAAAAATGTTTTATTTATTAAAAAAATATTTTAGTATCTAAAAAGCTCGATAAGTAAAAAAATAAAAGCTAGTATATTCACCAAGAAACTTGATATAGTTTACTTTTTGAAAACTAAATACAGGAGAAATACAAATTTATACCATGTCATTTCCCCTGCTGATATAAAAAAATAAATTAGATACTTCCTATGATATCAACTACTCAGAATAGATTCTCCCTCTTTTGAGTGGCAATAAACGGTGTAACTTAGAATTATTAGGTGTATAACGACGACATAATTCTTAGATGCAGTATATGCAACAAGAACTTTAATCTTAACGAGCATCGCGAGGAAAAAGATTATTAGTTCTAACTGCAATTACAAATACAATTTAAAGTGAGAAACCTAATCTAACAGTATTTACAACTTTTAAAAAAACTACCCACTAAAAAAATTGGTGGAGTAGTTTTTATATTAAATTTTATTTTTCACCTATTTGATACTTCGTTTTTTTATTTTTCAAAAGAAATCACCTTTGATCATTTTTATAATTTCCTTGAGTAAAACTCTTTTACTACAATTAAATGAAATTATCTAGAATTTTTATGATAAAAAAATATAGCATTAGAAATATACTGATGCTTTTACGAATTCTCTTAATACCTAGTTGGTATATCACTTATTTCATCCAATTTAAATGTATGTTAAAAATCAACATTTATATACGTTTTTAAAAATTAAAAAAATTCAACTATTTTCAATCAACTTCATTAAAAACAAGGAAAAATCGAACCAGCATATCAAAAGTTTACCTCATTTCTCCTAGAAATCTAAAAGATGAAAAAAACTATCTTTTAGACTTACTTTTTTTACTTTCCCTGCCCATTTTTGAAGAAATGGTTTGATTGAACCAAGAATAATTGCTGTAGCTTTTTTTATTCTGTTTATCAGTTCTCGTCCTTTTTATTAAACATATTAAGCATGAATCTATAATCATCTACAGGGTTGTAATTATTCCAACAATTCGGCTCAAATGCTCCAATCTCAAACAAATGCAATAATAGCTTACGACTAAAAAACTCAGATGACAACTGAAGATATTGGTTATTTTTCTACAGCATGCAACAACTTAAATAATTGCTCTTTAATATCTACTTCAAGTCTTAAATCATCACGTTCAAATTTCTTAATACAAGAACTACCAATTGGGTATAACTCATTACCATTCAATTTGTTTTTAATTGTAAAAAGATAACGAAGATGCTCTTTCCCACATATACATGATTCCTCCAAATATTCATCCTCTTCTACATCTACAATTTCCCACTCTGCAACAGCTTGTTCCCAATATTCTGACTCGGAATTGTCCATTACTTCCTTGATAAGATTTTTGAAAAAAATTACTTTTTATCTGTCATATGACTTAACTCCTTTCTAAACATCATACTTATTACTACAAATGATTATTTATACCTATCATGAACTAGTTCTTTGAATCCCTTGCCAGCTAAACTTTCATTACATTTTTTTAATATCCCAATTTCCCATTGGACTAAGAAACAAAACATAAAGAAATTCTTGTTCATTTCCTGTTCGCACACTTAGCCAGATAATTAAAACAACTTTTTACTAACAATAGGTTGTAGTTTCATCGCAATACAAATCTCAATAATACTTTCAAGTTTTGGTTCTGTTTTCCCATTTCTTAAGTTAGAGATCCCTTTTAAACCCAGATATCTCGAATCAGCTACTTCCCGATTCCTAATATCACACCCTTTCATCACCTCGGTCAAAGCGGAACTGAAACTATATAATTCTTTCAGTTTCAACATAAACTTCATTATGTTAGCTGCGTGAGTATTAAATTTCTCATACTATTCTTTCTTATCTTCGGGATAGCTAATAGTGAATCGTATATCAGTATCCGCATTCCCGTTAAGTAATAAAGTTATAAGAGTTGAATTTCCTGCTTGAGTTTTTGAGACGATATCAAATACTACACAACATTCTTCCATATGATGTCTTGCATAACCTGTTAAAAAAAGATCCCATAAGAGGCATGATTAATATCATTTATGCAAAGATAGGATTCTACATAAATCAATGCACCCTTTTTCAACAAAGAGGTATGAAAACCTCTTTTTATCATTTAAAAATTAACGCTTTTACTATACCTTAGACTTTTTTTCACTTATGAAAAATCTTAAAAGTATTTGAACTCCTTATCTGAATCGTAAATTGGGAATTCAAAAACTTTTTGTTCCATTTTGCCATACACCTTCTGGTTCAAATCTTTTTCGAAAAATAAACTCTGTCCTTTTTCATCATAACATTCAATTAAAAATATATATGTCTAATGTCATAACCAGTAGTGTTTTTCAAAGTTCCCTATGTAACATTTTTTTCATTTCCATCAGCTCCATTAACATTTTTCAACTTTGAAGTTTTTCAGGTTTGAAAGTATCTACTAATATTCCGTATACTCTATTAAATTCTTTTATTACTTTACCACTTTTTCAATATCTCATTAAAGGGATTTTTTTATCTTTTACAGGAATTTCCACTATTGAATTAATGTCTAAAAGTAATTCATAACGTTTTTCTTTTGATATTTCTCCCATTCATCTGTGAAAGTACTATCCACAAAATTTTTTTCCCTAATACAGATTTTTTTCTTTAATACAGCTTCTTTTGCTTCCTTAAGATTATTAATATATGCGTTAGCAAATTCCTTTAACTTAGGATCTTTAAAGTTCCGGTTATTATATTTATCAATTTCAATTAGTTCACAATCTATGTAGTCTCTAAAGTCTTTAATTGATTCTTTTTCTTTACCTTTAACCTTATCCTTAGTAATTATATAAACAATTCCCCACCTATTATCCAATCCTTTTTGCTAACGAGTTAATGAATTCATTATCATACGTACTGTTTCTATCACCTATAAAATAACACGGACTTGGTAACAAAAGCCCTATTATCAAAAAGTAATAAAGCTAATCCTATTCTTTTTTTCATAAAAGCTGTATCCCCCATTTCCATAGTTTTTTTCGGTATATTAATCTCTCTATTTCTTTTCAGTATTCTAGTTAGATTTTTAATAGAAATTTTTTAAAAATAGTTCCTTAGCTTCTAAAAAACTTCACATTATCCAAATTATCAATAAAAAAAGCTAAAATGACTAAATAAATTTTAATTAAAGCTTGGTAATTTTCATTGTAATTATTTTTGATAAGAAAAAGTCAAGTTTGTCTGTGACTATAAGTCGGATGTAAAGTAAAAAGGACCAACTTTTTTTGATATACCACTAAGAAAAAAAGATAAGAAGCCTCTCAGTTAAAATAGTAAAACTAAATTTTTTTAAAAAAAGCTAAATATTAAATTTTTTTATAATATAATTTTTAATATTTACCCACATTTTGTCCATGTTATATTGTATAATTATCATAGGTAATAATAAATAAGGAGAATATATTATGAATAAAAAAATTGTTTCAATTATTACAAGTATTATAGGTATTATTGTTTTTAGTTGCCGCATTCTTTTTTTCTATCAACATTCTGGAAAAAAACGATCTAAAAGGCAGAACACACTAAATACTTAGCTCTTATCAATGACAATCATGATTTTGACGGAGGCATTAAAAGGTTAGAAACTCTTGACACTGACGAAGGCCAAGAAATTTTTTAAAAACATAAAAACTGAAATCAAAATTACTAAAGAATTAAAAAAATATCGACACAAATCTTGATAATAAAGATGTCGATGAAGCTAAAAAAATCTTTAGAAAAAGTCGATACTCTTACTGTAGATAATAATTTTGATAAAGCTATAGAATGGTTGAAAAGAAGATATTACCAACTATGACAAAGCTAAAAAAAGAAATAGACGAAGATAAATCAGGTAATGTCAGTTCAATTATCGATAAGTATAAATTCAATCATAGTGCGTTAAAAGCTAAGTTAAGTGAACCTGAAGTGAAAAAAGATGCAGAAAATAAACAAACTTCCGAAACTAAAACAAAAGTAGTTTCAGGTAATACTGCTTCTACTGGAGGAATTGGAGATAACGACGTTATACCTGCTGGTTCTTCATATGTATTTAGTGGTAGTGTAACTGATTCAACAACTTATAAAAGAATTCAGACAAACTAATGCTTATCAAACTATAGCAACTAATTATGTTGGATTTAATGCTAGTAACGCCGAAATTAAAGCTTGCTTAGAATGGTTAATTAAAAAAGGTAGAGAAGGTGCTCAAACCTTACCAAGTACACAAGAATATAAAACTACTTTTTGGTAGATAATTTAAACTATTATTATATACTCTAGACTATTTATACAAATAGTCATTGATAAAATAAAAGACATAACTAACTAAAAAAATCTCTTTGTTTTGTAATTAGAAAATATATTCTTTTTTTGATAAAAATGACACTATCTACTTCAAAGAAAATCTAAAAATACAATAGTTTACTGCTCATTAAAAAAACATAAAAAGTACTTAACTTTTTGATTATAGTCATAGTAAAGTTAAGTACTTTTTCATTATAAAACTTATATTTTAAATATCTTTCATAACACTTTAATCTCTTTCCATTAAATGAAAAATTGAATATTCATTCTTGTTATTCATTAACTTTTCAAAGTATATTTAATCTATAGGGTAAAGAATATTTTTTTATTATTTTTCTAACCCACAATAATTAATGAATAAATATCCTCAGTAAGTAGTAATTTGAAGGAAATAATCCACACCCTATTTATTAAGCTTTTTTTACAAAAAAATTGACTTAAGATTTTTTTATTAGTTATTTATCTATATGGAATTTTTCGATACACTAATGTCGATTTCCGGATCTAGATAATTAATATACGGTCCAAGGAAATCAACATCTATTGCTTTTTGGTCCAATAATTACCTCGCTATATTTACTTTTTATCATATTCAATATCGTCTAGATATATATATAAAAAGGAAATGGATAATCTTTGTTCATTTCACATTTCACCTTTAACTTAAGCTCGTCAGAAACGAAAAAGTACAATTCTATATTCTGCTTCATATGAATAATCAGCTGTTTTAAATAAAAAAACTTATATCTTGTTTAATACTTGCAAGAATCTCCAAATATTTATCTTCTTCCCTTATTTTTTTAAATCTTCACATATTCTCTTCAATTCCCCTAACTTTTTCTTCTAATAAGCTTGCCTCATTTTTTTATCCATATGACTTACATTCACTTCGTTATTTGAGCTAAGATAACAAACTCGATATATATCCGCTTCAGAATCAGAAACTATTTTTTTCTAAGAATTCGTTTTTTTCAATCTAATAAAAGCTCCAGTTCCATTAACTCCATATTGTTGCCACATTGGAAGATTATCAACATTTGGCGTAATACACATCATATAGATTGAAGACGGTAGAAAGTCTTTTTGATTGTATGAACTATCTAAAAAGTTGGTAATTACTTTTTCCTTCCAATGGATCATTCATTAATCTAGAATTTGTTAACCTTAAACAATTAACTGTGCTTTCTTCTCTTGCATTTTCAATATTTAAACTGTCTTCTAAAATAAATTTTTGATTTTTTTGATTTTTCTAACAAGATTTTTTTAGCGTAGACATCGAGGTGTAGTGACCTAAACAGTTCTTAGTATCTTGAAAAAAATTCTTTTTTTACTTTTTAAAATTTCTTTAATTTCGTCGATCATCTTATAAGCTTTTACTAGCCGGCTCATATATCTTTAGTAATTTCTTTTTGTATTCTTTCATGTTTATACTTCTCTTTAATTTTTATTATTCCTTCAAAATCTGAATATTCTCCTTCTCCATCGGAAATATACTTTTGTAGAAAATCCAAAAAAACTCTAATGCTGCGTATGGAGAGTTTATTTTATCAAAAAAACTCCTCATAAATCTTCTTGTATTCTTTAGCAAAATCTTTATTTTTTTATAATTTATCTGATTCAGATATCATTAAATAATTTGTAGTATCATCATATTTTAAAAATTATATATGAAACTTTTTAATAAAAAAACTGCAATATCACTAAGTTTATTCTCAGAAAAATTCAACTTGCTTACAGTATTCATTAAATTTATCTAAGCAATCTTTTTGAAGATATTATATCATTAAGTGCTGTTAAAACCCTATGTTCTTTAATTTTTTTAAAAAAAGCATAATAATTGAGACTTGCTCCAAGCGAGAGAAAATCAGGTCTAAATTCCAAATCGATAAGATATTGGTATTCACCGGATAATTCTAAATCATAATCTATGTTTTTCTTTAAAAAAATAAATGAATATCTCCTAACTTAAATATTCTTATATTATTATCAATCTTTATGTACCCATACGAAGTAAACGTTTTAATTTGCCCGTCTTTTCCCACTAGGAAAAAGTACAAAAGTTGTTTCTCTTCCCTCATCAAAAGTAAAGTTCTCTGGAGAACAATCATTTTTAGCAAAAAAATAGCCTAATAGACATATACTTCCTACTCCTTTATATAATTAATTCAGTAATACTATTATATATCATTTTACAATATTTATGAACCTAAGAGTTTAATACTATTTTAAATACACTGAGTTTGTAAAATTAAATATTACATGACTAGTTTAATAATTTTTATCTTATATTTAATTATATTTCTTTGTGCATATGAAAAAAATTACAATAACTAAATTTACAACATTTATATTATAATTTTGGTTATAATTGCTCTATAGAATCAAATTCCCTTAAACGTAGCATACTATAAAAAGCAGATATACATAATTACTTTACTCTTTCTAGAAACACTGAATCATTAAAAGCCAAGAAATTAAAACTTTTAATGTAACTAAAAAAAGAAACTACTGTTAAACAAAAGTAATCCAGATGCAGAGATAATCAAAGATACAGATGGTAAATACTATGTAGAAGGAGTTACTAAAAAAATCGTGTAGCTTTAATTTACGAAAACCCTCATTTAGTTCGATTAGTTAATGCTACAACAAACGTACAAGTTGAGTTTTTTAAAAATTTAATTTATTAATTTAATTAAACTCATTCAAAAACACATATCCTAACATTACGTTGTTAGTTATGTGTTTTTTTATTTATTCATATACAATATTTAAAAGCTTAACTACTCTACATACAATACACTTTTTATTAAATAAAAATACCGTTATTATAAAAATTTATCCCACTTATAAATTATACAATATAATTTTATTATTTTTCTGAAAAAAACCATTGCAATAATATCTTTATTTTTCATTGTATTACAGCTTTTTTTCCTTGCTAAAATATTTTTATCAATATTTCGAAACTTTATTGTATTTTTTTAGTTGATTTATTTGATAGAATATGCTAAATTATCTATTGTTGAGATATATTATGAAATCAAAAATAATATAAAGGAGACAACAGTTTATGAAGAAAATATTAATAACTAAAAAAACAAGTATGATTTCTACTTTTATTCTCACTGCAACATTAAGCTATCTATTATATAATTACACTTTACTAGGAGTGGCTTTTAGCCAGTATTTATATTTTTGGCTACAGGAATATTAAACTGCAAATATAAAACAAATAATAAACTAATCAACTATACATCTATTATATTTGCAACACTAATGATTATTTTTTTATATCTATAAATAATAATCTACCTCCTTTAAAAATCAATATGATTTTTAATAGCGGAGCTAATATTTTTTTGTTTACTATTCATCATCAGATAGCTTTTTGGAGATTAAAAATTAATTATATATATTTCAAATATTTTTAATACAAAAATCCCACTCTTAATAGAGCGGGATTTTATTTTATAGGTAATCTACATCTTTGATTACTTCTGGTTCTTGTGGTTGTTGAGGTTGTTGTTTTTTAACAACTGGTTTACGAGTTTTTACTCCGTTATTTCCTGCTGGAAGTCTGTATTTTTTAACCTCTTGTTTTGGTTGTTGTTTTTTAGCAACTGGAACACGTGTTTTTGCCCCATTGTTTCCTGCTGGTACACGTAATGGTTTTTCTGATTTTACAACTGGTTTTTTCTCAGCATAGTAGTATCTCATATAAGCTTCCATCGGGTGGATAGATGCTTGAATAGAAATACCGTCCTCTTTAATTAATTGATAAGTTTTACCATTATAGTTAATTTCTTTTTTCACCTCTGGTAAATAGTCTCTAAAATAACTAAGTGGTGTACTTAAGTCCGGACGTGGTACTTTTTATTCTTTGTTTTTGGAGATATTTCTAGCCCATCACTTGTTTTTTTACATTGTAACTAACAACTAAAGTTATTGGATCAACAAGTTCATCTCCACTAGCTTTTTTTGATTTGAAGTTGCTTTTTCCACTATTCACATCCACTGCAGCTGCAAACGGTGCTTGTGAAGTTGCAGTTAAAGCAAAAAGCTGTTAATGCAACAGTTAAAGTTTTTTTGCAATTTATTCATAATATACTTTTTTCCTCCTAATATTTTTTTAGCATAATAATTGCTTTTAATATTATATATCAAATATCCCTAATTTGTCAAAAGAAATCCTCTTTATCCCTTTTATATTAGTTTTTTTCTAATATAAACATAATAGCAAAGTAATTTTAATACCTGAAAAAAATATTTAATAATTTATTGTTGATAATAAATATCTATAATTTCTCTGTATTTTTTTAAGGTATATTTGCGTATTATTTATAAATAGATCCCTTTTACAAAAACATAATATTTATAAAAATACAAGTAAATAATGATATAATTGACCTAGAAAATAAGAAACAGGAGTAATAGCTAATGAGTTTAGATTTATTTATTTTTGAAAAAAAGAGAAGAGATAAAAACTTCTCTAGATGTCCTAAGCTATCTAGAAGAATTTTTCTCGATACGAAGAGGACAAAGACTATAATTCACTTGAAGGATGCTCTCCAGCTATAACTGCTTGGGCAAAAGAAATGTTTAAACATTTCCCTCCTATGAACAGCGAATATGCATTACCTGATGAAATTGCTTTTTCATCTGAGGATATCGAGGATCATTTAACTGACTATGCTTTTAGGAAAAACATGGTGCTATATGTTCATTTTTCTTATAATGTTATAGATGATGCATTTGATTTTCTTTTAGATATATTTGATGAGTATAATATTGGCGTTTATGACTTCAATAATATTGATGATATTATAGGTTTTGATATCGAAATTTTAAAATATAAAACAGAGAGTACCCATATTACTCCATGTACTTGGAACGAAGTAGAAAATTCTATTTATACCCTTGATAATCCAGAGAGAAAGTCAGCATATCTATCACTATGGTTTGATATTAACGGAAAAAGACAGTAGTTTTTCTTCAATGTGCTCCAATTTATAAAGAACCCTAGCTTCTTTTTCTCGATTATTTAATAAGGATAAAAACAACTGAAATTAATGGTTATGCTCTTGAAATAAAAAAATGATAAAAAAATGTTTATCGAACAGTTATTCAAAACAAGAAACAATTAAGAGATTATAAAAAAAGTTGGTGTTTTGATAGAAAAACTACCTGATATAAGTAAATATAAAAAAAGTATCCAACTTATAGTTAATAAGCAAAAAAAGACAGGAAAAA
>BNJU01004165.1_pt1 | contig 129882 bp, 189 predicted proteins | sample 8539281 | NCBI WGS metagenome assembly BNJU01 (sample SAMD00202456, study PRJDB9452) | human saliva metagenome | isolation source: human saliva | place: Japan
ATATGTGATACATCAAACAAAATCTTAATAATACAGATAATCCAAAATTTGGCCGCTTGTTAAGATACAATCTAAAGTTTTGGAGATATGGAGTTAAAACTACAATTATTGTAAAGAATTGAAAAGTATGGGTGGTTATTTAATTGTTCAAATAGATAAAGGATAAAATTTATATTTGAATTATTTCTAAATTTATTAAATTAATTAAATTGAAAATAACAAAACACACTTCCTATCTTGTGTTCAAGATTTTGGGTGCAATTCATTTTATAAATTAAAAGACAGTTTTTATTTTTACAAATATACGTTCATTGGATATAAATATTCTGTCTGTTTTTCAACTGTAACAAATCCAGCTTTTGCTTTAATTATCGAGAATTCTATTGACCATTGTCACTGAAATTGAGCAACTGTATCTAGTTTTCTAAAGAAAGTTCATATTGGCTCACCCTCTGTTTCCCAATCCACATATCTCCATCAGCTTCACGATAAACTTCTAATACTCAACTAGGTTCAATTCCTGCTGTCTACAGATTATTGTATTACTGACATTTCCAATTGCATCTCCAGCCTTTATCGTTTTACCTAATGTTTTCAGACAAACATCTAGCTAGCTTTAAACGGAACATTTTTCTGAAAATTGACGTTATTGTCAGTCATTTTAGCACAATCGCTTCTGCCGCATTCCCATGCCACGATGGAAAACTTTTGGCTGATGCTATTTCAGTGATAAACTTTCAAACTATCCTGCTCCATAATAGCTACCAATGCAGTCCGTAATCTTCACCTTAACTAACTGATCCCTTTGCTTTTTATTTTATTCATTCCAGCCATCGACTGTGGGCATGTTAATCCAATAAATATCCTGCATTCCTGTTCCCATAGTTGTATATTGTTTTCCTTTGCAAGCTTATCCAAACCTGTTTGTTTCGGAGGAGAAGTATTCAGGATAAATAGCCTTCTGAAGTTGTCAAAATATTTATGCATTTTAGCATGTTTCCAAAAATGCATACATTTTCAGGCATATAACCAAAATAGTTACAAAACATATGGCATCACAATTTTTCAATACTTCTTCTGCATTATCAGTCACTATATTTATTAAAATCCAAGTCTGCAAATTCTCCAACATCTTTTCCAGCAATTCAGGATTATTGTCAATTGCCAACGATTTCCACCGTTTCCTTACGACACTTTATGCTTTTCGCCATTTTCCACATCCATACTGAATTACACGAATTTTGTCTTTCGTATCTTTTATCCTCGCCATTTTGCTGCCTTCTTTAATATTAAACTAATCTAAATTAAAATTTTAAAAACAGTTCTATTTATATTAAAACATTTTTCATTAGTTTCAATACATAATTTAATATTAATATATTCTTATTTACAAATTATCTATTGATATTTCCGTAAAATCTTTTATGACATACGAAACTCCATCAATTGATGATAATTTATTGTTGTCAAGTGTTGAAGAAACAGCTATGATTTTTGCAGACATTTGCACCTTTTGCACCTCTATTCCAAGTATTGCATCTTCAAATACTGCACAGTTCTCAATATCTACATTTATATTTTTGCGTTTTCAAAAATATCTGGTTCTCGGCTTTCCTTTAAAAGCTTCCGTCAGTATAAACAACTTTATTTATATCAAACCATTTTGCTCAAATTTAGATGTTCAAAATAAAATTTTTACATTGCTTACTGAGCACCTGTTGCTATAGTAATTGGAATACCAGCCTCTTTTTAACTTATTAAGAAATTCGCAATCCCTTTTTACTAATTTGAACATTTTCTCATCTTTTAGGCTGTATCCCGATACATGCTTTCCTTTTCTTCTCCTAGTTTTTGAACTTCTTCATTTGAAAAATCTTTGTTAAAAAAAGTATGAAAGTACAGTTTTATTATTTCCACCATGAATATACTTATGAATTTCTTCATTTGTTATTTCCTACCAATTTTGTTTTCTTAAAAATTTTTTCCATACATCTTCCTGTAAAGCACTATCAAAAAGCATTGTTCCATTAAAAATCAAAATAATATCCCTTTTTATTTTCATTTTTCCTCCAAGTAAGCAAAAATATTGATTATTTTAAAAATATTACTTTCAATTTTATTTTTCAATTTATATCAGAAAGTTTTACCTTAAATTTTATTATAAAAATTTGGACTAATAAACTTTGATATCCCTTCAAGAACTAACACTTTTCCATCATTTTCAATATTCTCATAAATTATTAATCAAAATATCTCTAATTTCTGATTTCTTTTTTCTTCAATACTTTTTGGCAATTTCACTTAGCTCCACTTTCTGTTTTTACTCAGAAAAATTATTAATACAAAGAACTTTGCTGATTTTTCATATTTTTCTTACATATGCGATTATTTCATCATTTCCTACTTCTACTGGAATAAATTCCCATAAAATAAGGCAATCTGAATATTTTTCCATTTTGTCGTAAATCAATCATTTTTTATAATGGGCAAAAATTGAATTTTCATTATTTATTTGAGATTCTGCATTTACTTTATCTTGACTTCCAGTCAATTCTATCCATGCTTTTTACATCTTCATCTTTTTGAAAAATCCAGCATTTTTACTGCTATTCCATTGAAAGGAGTTCTTGAATTGTCACGGCTTCTTTTTGTTTACAAAAATATCAGTGCTTCTTTAGGAGAAAATCCTTCTCCCAATGCACGTTGATACTGATCTTTGCTGGCAATATCATCAAACTGTGCTATATCAGTTCTCTCAAAATTGTCCATTCCTATTTCCTGTCCCTGATAAATAAACGGTGTCCCACGTAAAAAGAAAAACAATGTCGCAAGTAATTTTGCATTTATTTCATTTGCTTTTTTTCCTAAAAATTTATTTAAACTCCTTGGCAAATCGTGATTTTCTAAAAATGGTGCTCCCCATCCATATTTCTGCTGTGTCAACTGACTTTCAAAAAAATTTTTATTTCTTAATTCATTAATTTTCACATCCTGCACTGAATAGTAAAAACCTTCTTTCGCCATATCCAAATCAGAATAGCTGAAATCAAAAAAATCATTGAAAAAATCCGTCTTTCACCAATAAAATCATTATATCTTTTCGTATTCAAGTAAAAGGTGTTTCAGCTACAGTCATGCAGTTATACTTCTTAAATGTTTTTCTGCCAGTTCTCTAAAATTCCTCAATTCCTGGCTGATTTAACGTATATTTTATACTATATACAAAACCATCCGCTCCATCAACAGTCAAATCTAGATAATCCTTATCTTTTTATTGAATTTATAGCATCTACCCTGAAACCTGCAATTCCTTTTTCCAGCCAGTAATTTACCATTTTATAAAGTTCTTCCCTTACTTCAGGATTTTTCCCAATTTAAATCAGGCTGTTTTTTTGTAAAATAAATGTAAATAATACATTTCATTTCCATTTTCATCAGTTTCCCCTTCAACCTTTTCCCAACAGAACCTCCAAAATGAGCTTCTCCAGTTTGTTGGTGGCAGTCCATTTTTCCTCTTTTAAAAATATAATAATTTCTATACTTGCTTTCAGGATTTCTTAATGCTTCCAAAAACCACTCATGCTCATCTGAAGTATGATTAATTACTAAATCTAAAAATTATCTTTTATTCCTCTTTTTCCGCCTCTACAATTAATCTTTCAAATCTTCCTTTGTTCCAAATTCAGGATTTACATCATAATAATCTGAAATATCATATCCGTTGTCATCCATTGGCGACTTATACACAGGACAAATCCCAAATAAGAGTTATTCCCCAGTTCTTTTAGATAGTCCAATTTTCAGTAATTCCATTCAGATCTCCAATTCCATCATTGTTGCTGTCATAAAAACTTCTTGGATATATTTGATATCCAACTTCTTTCTTCCACCATTTTTATCTAGTTTTTGTATTCATATTTTCTCCTTTTTTCAGAATTATTTTATATTATCAATAAAAGATTATCTCTGAGATTAAGAATAATTCATAAATAAATTTTTAAAACTTTTGAGATAATCCTATAAATTAAATACATTTGTTAATTATTTCAACACTGGCCGAAGTCTTTATTTGCTTCAATTAAAGTCATCCAATATTGCTTTTTGCAACAGATGCACTTGGTACAGTTCTTGATAATGTGATTGCTTGCCAAAAGTTTTTGGTATGAACCTTCAATCCATGCTTCTACTGTCAATTTTTCAACTGATACTTGTTGTTCCATTAATCCTTTTTGGAATTGAGGGATTTTACCTTGAACAATTTTTTTCTGGTCCATTTGAACCTACTATACAAGGCACTTCAACCATTGCAGTTGGATCAAAGTTTGAGATTGCTCCGTCATTTTCTACTATTAATAACATTCTTTCTTTTTGTATCATAAGCAGATTGCTCTTGCCAGGTCAACTATATATGAAGCTTATGATCATCAACGTGAGTTTGCTATCTTTTGCTAGTTCCTTTTTCAGCGATTGCTCTACATTCTCCAAATACAAATTTTTCTCTTCCTTCCATTACTTCATTTGCTCTTGTATGGTTAGGGATTTGAATGTTCTACTACATAATCAGGGAAGAAGTAGTATTTTAAAGTAAGTGTTTGGCATTGTTGTAGGGATCAATTGCAAATACATCTCTTGCTTTTTGTAAATGTGTCATTCCAGCTTGCTTCTGTATTTTCTCCTTCAATTTCTACATTATATCCAACTTTTTGCCACTTTTTCTCTTAATGCAGGCATTCAGTCATTTCCTTCTTTATCTCTAATGTCTGTCCACCATCCAAAGTGATTTAATCCAAAGTATCTAATTACCATATCTTTTCTTGATTTAAGCCCAAGCATTTCAGCCATTCTTATTTCAATTCCGATTGGCATGTCACAAATATTTAATATTTTAGAGTTTGGACGTAATCTTCTAGTCGCTTCTGCTACAATATGCTGCAGGGTTTGAATAGTTTAACATCCATGCATTTGGTGAATATTTTTCCATATAATCAACTAACTCGATAACTCCACCAATTGAACGCATTCCATAAGAAATTCCTCCAGGTCCGCAAGTTTCTTGTCCTAATACTCCGTGTCTTAAAGGTATTTTTTCATCTTTTTCACGCATTGCATATTTTCCAACTCTTATATGTGCCATAACAAAGTCAACATCAGTAAATGCAGTTTCAGGATCTGTTGTATAAACAAAGTTAATATCAGGTGCTTTTTCCTTTATAATAATGTCACAAGCCTTTTGCTATAACTTCCTGTCTTTCTGCATCATTATCGTAAAATTTTATCTGTCTAATCGGAAATTTATCTAAATTTTCAAGTAACATCAACACAATTCCTGGAGTAAATGTACTCCCCCACCAGCTACTGCAATTGAAAAATTTCTTCATAAATAATCATCTCCATTTCTATTTTTATTAATTTTATTTCCTATTTTACATCATTATAATAACACATTTTTTAAAAGTCAATACTTTTATATAAATCTTTTTAAAAATTTTTAAAAAGAATTATATAAACTTTTTATTGATATTTATTATTATTTATTGTATAATCATAGTGATAATACTTAAAATTGAACTTTAAAAAAATTATAAGAAAGGTTTATATAAATGAATGAATAAATATGAAAAAGTATATCACGATATAAAAGATAAAATTAAAAATGAGTAAACTAAAAGCCTGGAGATTTTTCTAAAAAAAGAAGACGATTTGGCACTAGATTATAATTTTTCCAAAGCTGACTGTAAGAAAAGCTCTCTCCATGCTAAAGCAGAAGGCTATATTCAAAAATAAAAGGTAAAAATCTATTATACTTGAGAAAAAAATCTGGAAAAATATTTCTTTGACTTCCATTCAGACTGTACAAGAAATTAACAAGCTTCAAAATATTCATCTTGAAACTGATTTAATCAGTTTATACATTGTTCAAGAGTAAAAACTAATGGAAGAATTTCAAGTACCTGAAAGTGCTGATTTTTATAAAGTTGTCCGTACCAAATTCTTTAAATGGCGAAGTTTTAAATTATTCTACGAGTTTTTGACAGAAAAATTGTACCTTTTCTAAATGAAGAAATAGCAAAAATCAATATATGAATATCTGGAAAAAGAACTTAACCTAAAAAAATAGCTTATTCACGTAGAGATATTAGTTTTAGAAAAAAATTACTTCTGAAGAACAGAAATATCTTAAGCTAGAGGATATAAATATGGTTTGTTGTTATTGAAACTCATGCTTACCTTTCAAATGGCACATCTGTTTCAATACGAAACAATTATTCACCATCCTGAAAAATTTACTTTTACGTGCAATTGCAAAAGATAAGTATTTTTGAATAAATAAAAAGAACTTTCTAAGTCTTATATTTTAAAACTTTAAAATTTTTGACTTTTGAAAATTCTTCTTAATATTTTATAAAGATTTAAATTTAATTTTTATCAAATTTTATTTTTATCCTTTTTCATCATTTCTTGATTCTTTCTCTTACTTGAGGTACTGACAATCCAATGATTACTTGAATAGCTGATCCTTTTCTAACTGCACCATGAGCTCCTGCTGCTTTAAATGCTGCATCTGGCGATAATTTGACTTGGATCTTTTACACTTACTCTAAGTCTAGTTGCACAGTTATTAAGTTCTTCGATATTTTCTCTTCCACCTAATGCTTCAAGAATGATTGCACCTTTTTGAGCATATTCATCTCTGCCTGCTGTTCCACCTGCTGCATCTCCTTCACCATGTTTAGCTCTATAATCAGCTTTTAGTATAAAGTTTCATTTCTTCATCTTCATCTTCTCTACCTGGAGTTTTTCAGATCCATCTTTTGAATCAGGAATCTAAATACGAAGAAAGTATATTGCTGTAAATATTAATCCTATTACTGATTTGAGTAAATTACTGTTCAAGTGATTTTTAAACATAGGTATCCAGTTCAAGAACAAAAGTCTAGAAGTCCTCCACCCATATTTTCCAACTCACTCCAAAAGCATACATTGTTGCTGCCATTGTTGCCGCTAAAAAAGCATGAACTGCAAATAATACTGGAGCTATAAATAAGAATGTAAATTCTAATGGCTCAGTTATACCTGAAATTACTGCTGTAAATACTATAGGTATTAATAATGCTGCTAGCTTTCTTCTTATCAGATTTTGCTAGTAGCATACATAGCAAAGAGGCTATTCCCTGTTGCACAAATATTTTTTTGAGTTTCCATGTAACGCAAATCCACCTTGCGGAAATAAAAGATTTCAATGATTGTGTGCTTTGAGCAAATTCTTTTATATGTTGAACCCAGTAAACTTGAATTCCATCAGGAACTGCTGCCGGACCAAATATAAATGGTGTATAAACAAAGTGATGTAATCCTGTTGGAATCAATATTCTTTCTAAGAATGTATAAATCCATACCCCAAATACTCCTGAAGCTTTCATAAATCCCTTGCATTGCACCAATTCCCATTTGAAACTTTAGGCCAAATTAATACTGTTAAGAATGCACAGGAATCATAACTACAAATCCTACTATGTATACAAATACTGAACCTTGGAATACTCCTAAGAAATCAGGTAACTTTTTGATCAAAATATTTGTTATGTAGATATACTACTAATGCTGCTATCAAGATACCACCAAATAAGTTTGTGTCTAATGTTGGAACTCCACCTATTGCAGCATATCCTGTTACTTTATCTGCTACCATTTTAGCTGTATCTATTCCAGAAAACACTTTTAATATTGCAGCTACAAAATAGTTAAATGTCATATATAATGCAAATGTTTCCATACATGCTCTTGCATTTGTTTTTGTTGCCAAACTTATTGGTAACCCTATCGCGAATAATAACGGCATTTGTCTAAATACTGTCCAACCACCTTCTGATATCACATACCAGAAATTGTACCATACTGTCCCTTCTTCAGCAATGCTTCCCATAACTTCTGTATTAGTAAATACAGAAGATAATCCTACGACTATACCCGTGAATGCAAATAACAGAACCGGCGCCATCATTGCTCCACCAAATCGTTGAATTTTTTCATCATAGTTTGAATACCTCCTAAAAATTTTTATATATTTGATTTATTTTTCCTTATTTTAAATATACCACACTTTTTTAAATTGTCAAGACATTTACGTATATCTTTTTCAAAAATTTTTTCAAAAATAATCAGCTAGGTTAAAAAATAGCGATTATTTCTGAGATTATCCTGTATTTAAAGTTATTACTTTTCTTTTTAAAATTATTATTTTTTAATTTAAATTTAAATTTCTATTTCACTTCTATTCCAAAAATGATCTGACACTACTCTTTATTTTTTGCTATTAAATATGACTTTGCTTTTCCTTTTACTTTTGATTTCTTTAGTACTGAAATATATAGTCCAGTCGTTTTTCGCTTTATCATTATCCCATGAATACTTTTTATCTACAGTTATTCCGTCATCTTTTTCAGCCATAACATATGTATCAAAAAGTCCTTGAGATAAATATATTTTTCATAATCTTCTAGATTTCCGATTGCATCTGTATTGAAAATCACCCATTAATATTTTTAAATTATTATTTTTGAGTTCTATTTAAAATTGTCTGAATATTTTTCTCCCATATCTTCAGTTTCACAATTTGGCAGATTCATGTGACAGCTGTAAAATTCAATATCCTGACCTTCATAATTAATAGTAATACTGACTATTCTTCTTGCTGAAATTGTTCTCACAGACTGTGCAAAAAGTACAGTAAAATTCATCTTCAGCTTTTGATTTTTATGCCTTGTATATGACTGCACACCTTCATTATATTTTCCAAAACCTATATGCGAGTTGCTCCAATGAAGATAATAATCTGTATCTGTATATTTTTGCAACGTTTTCGAAGTACCCATGCATAATTTTCTTTCTTATATCATCAAAAATAATCTTATTATTCATAAGCTGGTTTTACTTCCTGCATTGCAATGACATCATATTGTTTTTCCGCAATGGTTCTTGCCAGAATATCAATTTTTCCATTTGATTTTCTTTCAGCCATCATGAACATTTACTGTTATATTTTTCATAATATTCTCCTCATTTATTCTTAAATTTTATTTTGTAATAAAATTTATAGTTTTTACAGAAAAATAAATCATATTTTTGTTATCTTAATTTAATGTTACAATATACTTTGTCAACGAAATAATGCTAAAAATAAAACTAAAAATAACATTTACGTATATGTTGACTTTTGAAATAAAATATAGTATATTTAGTATTGAGAAATAAAATTTAATTTTATTAAATAATTTTAAGGAGGACATAGAAAATGTTTGAGAGAAGTTCTGGTATTTTGTTACATCCTACTTCACTTCCCTGGAAAATATGGAATTGGAAGTTTAGGAAAAAGCATACAAATTTGTAGATTTCTAAAAAAGCAAATCAGAAAGTATGGCAAATTTTCCCCGCTTGGGCCGACTGGATATGGTGATTCGCCTTACCAATGTTTTTCTAACATTTGCGAAACCCATATTTAATTGATTTTGACTTATTAATTGAGCAAAATTTATTAACTGAGGAAGATTTGAAAGGTGTTGATTTTGGAGGAAATGAAGAATATATTGATTATGGTGCTAGTTTATAATCAAAAATATCCTTTGCTAAGAAAAGCATATGAAAAATTTTAAAGCTAATGAAAATAAAGAATTAAAGAAAAATTGGAAACTTTTAAAGCTGAAAATAGCTCTTGGCTAGATGACTACAGCCTTTATATTTTTTTAAAAATCACTTTAACGGACTTCCTTGAATGAATGGGAAGATGACATCAGAACTAGAAAAGAAGCTGCTATAAATAAATACAAGTTGAATTAGCTGATGAAATCGAATATAATAATTTTATTCAGTTCTATTCTTCACTCAATGGAATAACGTAAAAAAATACGCTAATGACAACGGAATAAAAATAATCGGAGATATACCAATCTTCGTTGCTGTTGACAGCTCAGACGCATGGGCAAATCCAGAAATTTTCCTATTCGACCCTGAACTAAAAACCCTGTTAAAGTAGCTGGTGTTCCGCCTGATTATTTCAGTGCCACAGGACAACTTTGGGGAAATCCTTTGTATGACTGGGACAAATTAAAAGAACTAAACTACAAATGGTGGGTAGACAGAGTTAGAGCCAACCTTTCCACTTGTGACATCATAAGAATTGATCACTTCAGAGGATTTGATGAATATTGGGCTGTTCCTTATGGAGATAAAACAGCTGAAAAATGGTACTTGGTGTCCGGGGCCTCAGAACGGACTTAGTTAACGCCATTAAAAAATGAACTGGAGAATTACCTATAATTGCTGAAGATTTAGGAACAATGACGCAAGGTGTTATTGATTTGAGAGAAGCAACTGGATTCCCTGGAATGAAAATTCTAGGATTTGCATTTGATTCCGAAAGAAAATGACTACTTGCCTCATACTTATACCCAAAAATTGCGTAGTTTATACAGGAACTCATGATAACGACACATTAATTGGATGGTTTACAAAAGCCAATGAAGACGATAAACAATTTGCAAGAAACTATTTAAATTCAAGATCTGATAATGAAATCCATTGGGATGCAATAAGAGGTGCATGGAGCTCTGTTGCAAACATAGCAATCGCTCCAATTCAAGATTTCTTAGGATTAGGAAGCGAGCTAGAATCAATACCTCCTGGACTTGCTAGCGGGAGCTGGCAATGGAGATTAAAAGACGGTGTTCTGACAGATGAATTGGCAGAAAGAATCGCTAAATTAACAAAAAGTTTACTCAAGATAGTTTTTGAAAACTTTTTGAAATTATACAATTATGATAAATAAAATAGAGAGAATATACAAAATTTGTATTGACTCTCTATCTTTTTACTATAATATTTGACATAACTGAAAAACAACCTTATAAAAAGTTGTTTTTCACCCCTTGTTTTAATGGATACTCTAATTTAACAAGAAATAAGTGTAATAGGATAATAGCGTAATTATTGTTTCAATCCCTTGTTTTAATGGATACTCTACTTTAACGGGTGTGACGCTAAGTAGTTATGTCAAAGCTGGTTAACGGTTTCAATCCTTTGTTTTAATGGATACTCTACTTTATATATTATTGACGGACCATCTAATTATAACGATTTTAAGTTTCAATCCTTGTATAATGGATACTCTACTTTTAATATAAAAATTATTTTCGCTGAATTCTAAAACGAAGGAAGTTGTCCAAACCTTGTCTAAATAGATACTCTACTTTAATATTCAGACAATAAAAGCAAAAATGCTGGATGTTTTCAATCCTATGACACTCTACTATATATATGAAATATGTTCCTTCTATGCTTGCATTAATCGCAAATCAAACTTGTTTTATGGATACTTCTTTAATTCGCTTTTAGAAAATCCTTTATTTTTAGTGTTTTGATTTTTCAACATAAAAATCACATGCTTAATTTTCTAGTATTTTTGCTAGTTTTCTATCATTTTGCACGTAATGCTATTTTCATTAATAGTGCATTTTCTTCTTATTGTTTCATTTCTTATAGTGAGTAGAATACATCGATCTTATGTACCATAGACTTTCATTTTCTGCACAAATCTTTTTCTTTAATGATTGTGCTATATAACATAAATAGACTATACTGTCTCCATTTAATTTCAATTGTATATTTTGTAAAACGGGGTCAGACCCATACATATGATATAATGTTTCTAAAGATAAACTAATTATCTTTGTCACCATGTTAAATTTTTGCTCACTTTTAAATTATTTAATTTTTAATTTTGCAATTAACTGCAATTTTAATCCTCAATCAACAAAATATGCTCTTTCTCCAGCACTCTCTTTTGCAAAATTTCAGGTAGTATCATCACTTAGTACAGAGACTTTTCATTTGTTATGATTTCTCCTGTGTCGACTCCATGTGTCAACAAAATGAATTGTACATCCGCTTTCAGTTTCTTTTGCTTCGATAACTGCTCTGTGGACTTTTCATTCCATACATTCCTCTTCCACTTAAATTTTGGAAGAAGTGAAGGATGAATATTTATGATTTTTCGAGTCCATTTGTTTATGAAACTTTTCTGATAAAAATTGATAAATAGCCTGCAGAGTACGATGTAGTCTGTTTTTCAATATCATTTTCTAAAATGGCACTTATTTCAGTCCGATAATTTATTTCCGAATAATTTTTGTCCAGCATTATGCTTTTTATTCCATGTTTTTCAGCTCTTTTCCAACTCCAAAAAGCATTTCCTGTCAGGGCTTCACATAGGAAATTTCACAGTTTAGATTTGCCATTTTCAATGTTGTCGATGATTGACTGCAAATTTGAGCCTGAGCCTGATATAAATACTGCTATTCGAGTTTTTTTATTTTCCTGATATCATCTTTTTGGATTTTTCAATTATTTTTAGACATATTTTTTTCATCACCTTTTCAATATGTCCGATTTCATAAGCAGTTTCTCACCATTTGTCCTAAAATTTCAATTACTTTTTCCTTATCTTTGCGTTTACAATCAATACAAATCCTATACCCATATTAAATGTTCCCCACATTTCCTCTTCGCTTACTCTTTGAAAAATGCATCATGCTTAAATAACTCGTGAATTTGAATTTTTTGATTTTTGTATATTTTGCACAAAGTCCGTCAGGTATTGTTCTTGGTACGTTTTTCGATTAGCCCTCCACCAGTAATGTGAGCCATTCCGTTGATTTTTACTTCCTTCATTACAGCCTGAACTGGTTTTGCATAAATCTTTTGTCGAGTCAACAAATGCTCTCAATTGTTTTTCCATTGTAAACTTCAGTAAAGTCAGTAAATAATTTTCTGATTAATGAAAAACCGTTACTGTGTGCTCCACTCGATGGAATCGCAATCAAAATATCATTTTCCTTAACATCTGAGCCATTGACGATTTGATCCTCTTCTACCGCCCCTACTGCAAATCCTGCAATATCGTATTCACCTGGAGTATAGAATCCTGGCATTTCAGCCGTTTCTCCACCAATTAAGGCAGCTTCTGACTGCAAGCACTCCTTCCACAACTCCGCTTACAATTTCAGCCGACACATTTGAATCTAATTTTCCGCAAGCTAAGTAATCTAGGAAAAATAAGGTTTTGCTCCGTGACACAAAATATCGTTTATACACATTGCCACACAGTCTATTCCAACTGTGTTGTAAATTCCTGTTTCAAATGCAACTTTTAATTTTGTCCCAACTCCGTCGGTTCCAGAAACTCACACAGGCTTTTTATAATCTCCAAGTTTGTACAATGCCCCAAAACTTCCTAGATCATTTCATAACATTGGCATTATATGTGCTTTTGCACCATTTTTTATTTTTCTACACTTTTGTATCCCTTCTTCTTTATCTACTCCCGAATCTTTATAGAAATTGACATTTTTCCTCCTATTTTTATTGTATTGATATTTCATATTTGTTATTTTATCATCAATGTTTTTAATTGATCCACCAACGATCAAAAGTGATACTTCACTTTCTCTATACTCTGGATATAACAATGGATTTATCCAAGGTATTATTAATACACTTCCTGCATCACCAAATGTATCTGTTAGTTCAAGTGTGGCAAATTCAAATGTCAAACCATCATCTGAAAAATAAAATCTTTCTGGACATTTCCTGTATATCTTGATTTTTCTTCATATTCAAGTCCTTGATCATAATTTTCTTTCAACAACCTGAAATTCTGCTATCATTTTCCTTATAATTTATTATTATATCTTTTAATTTTAATTTTTCTTTTTATTGATATCAATATTTATGTAATTAACATCATCATAATCTTTTTCCTGCCAATGTAGCATTTCGACTTATACCTTTAAATGAAACTATATTTCCTTTTTGTCCTAAATATACTATAGCTGCACCAAATGTATAATTATGAGCACTTTCATTTCATAGTTTTCATTATTTAACTCATCGAATTTATTTGAAATCATTTCTTTTAATTTTTCTTTTATCAAAAACATTTTTTCTCCATCAAATATAGCATTGCTTAATTCCTTTAACTAAAATGTCATCCATCCATTTTATCTTTGTTATAGGTAACATAATTCTATATTCATTATATACTATACCTTCTGATGTCTTAACATTTTTACTTTATCAAAAATAACTTCATAAGTTACATCTAAATGCGGTACTCACTTTCTATATTTTTATTATATGTACCAGTATACCCAATACTTGCTATTACTATTGACATTATTAAAATAAATTTTTTTCATATTATCGTTAATTTCTTTCAGTATAAATTTTCTTATTTTCTAATTTTTTCAAAGCCTCTTTTTGAATTGGCAGTCAACGAATCATAAATTCTTTTTCATAATCACCCAATCCCAGCTGGATAATCTCCATTAAAAACATTCCATGCAAAGCCCTGTATAAGGTGCATCAAAATCAAGCCCTATCGAATCAATCAACCCATCTATGCTCAAGAAATGCAATGAATCCGCTCTCATATAGTCTCTTAACTTCCTCGATCTGTCTTGTTTGCCGAAATTAGCTCTGATGAATTTGAAACATCTATTCCGTAAAAATAGGAAATCTTAAATTCTGGCGACGCTATACGGACATGGACTTCCTTTGCTCCTGCTTCTTTCAATAACTGAACTATACGGCTTGAAGTTGTTCCACGAACTATTGAGTCGTCTATCATAACTACAACTTTGTCTCTTTTACAACACTTTTTACAGCTGATAATTTCATTCTGACACCTTGTTCACGCAGTCCTGAGTTGGCTGAATAAAAGTACGAGCTACATATTGATTTTTGATTAATCCCATTTCATAAGGCTTTTCCGATTTCTTCCATATCCACTTGCCGCTGACAATGATGAATTAGGAACTCCGATTATCATATCTGCATGTTCAACTGGTCGCTTCCTGTGCCAATCTTCTACCACATCTTTTACGGGCAGAATGTACATTCTCCCGAAATATCTGAATCAGGTCTTGAAAAATAGACATATTCCATTGCCGCAATGGCAGTTGAAGTATTTTCAGTATATTTTTCAATTCTGCATCCTTCTTTCGTTAATAATAATTATTTCTCCAGATCTAATATTTCTAATAAATTCTGCTCCCACGATTTCTAATGCACATGTTTCGCTAGCTAAAATGTATGCTCCATTTTTGTTTTTCCCAAAATCAAAGGACGAAATTCAAACGGATCTACCGCCCCATACAATTCAGTTTGAGTTTGAACTAAAAACGAAAATCCTCCTTTACTTGACGCAATGCATCTTTTAACTGGCTCAAAAAAATCCTTTTTCCTTGCTTCTTCTTATCAAATGAACCAATACTTCTGTATCAGATGAAGAATGAAAAATCATCATGTTTTTCCAATTCTCTTTTTTAATGTTCTGGCATTAATTAAATTTCCCATTATGTGCCAAAGCTATACTTCCATCAAAAATTGAAACAAAAATGGCTGAATATTACGACCGTCCACTGCTTCCAGAAGTTGCATACCGAACATGTCCCTATCGCACTATTTCCTTCCAGACGATTAAAATATTCTATCATCATTAAACACTTCTGACACTAGTCCAGGCCCACGGTGTCCATTTACACGCTTTCCATCACTTACTACAATTCCTGCCGCTTCCTGTCCACGATGCTGCAAACTGTGTAATCCATAATAAGTCAAACGCGCTGCCTCATGATGTCCAAATACACCAAAACTCCACATTCTTCATTTCAAACTTTTTAAACACGACTTTTTTCCTCCATTAAATTATTCTGACAATGCTTTTTCTAAACGTCGTAAACACTTCACGATATGCTCCCATTACATCTCCCTAAATCCTGTCTAAATCTATCTTTTATCCAATTTTTCAATGTATCCTTATCCCATAATCTCATTGAATCTGGACTTATTTCGTCAGCTAACAAAATATTTCCATCTTTATCTCTTCCAAATTCTATTTTTAAAATCAACCAAAATTAAATTCATTTTATCAAAAATTTCTGATAATAATTTATTTATTAAAAATGTTTGTTCTTTTTATTTCTTTTAATTCTTCAACTGAAACTAATTCTAAGGCTAATGCGTGATCATCATTTAATAATGGATCTCTAAATCATCATTTTTTATAAGACAATTCAAAAAGTAGGATTTTTAAAAATTTTTCCTTCTTCTGCACCATATTTTTTTCACAAAAGCTTCCAGTCGCCCTATTTCAATAATCACTTCCAAAGGCAAAATTTCACCTTTTTACAAAGTTGTTCCCTTTCATTAAGAGTTTCAATCCAGTGGGTTTTTACACCATTTTTATCAAATACCCATAAATCAATGTAGAAATTTTTATTATTCCAAAATCCTTTATCTTCCAATTGATCTTTTTAACTCTCATTAAATGCAGTCGCATCATCTTTAAAATACATAATTATTTCATCCGCATTATCTGTTGCAAAAACTGATTTTGCTTTTCCTTCAGTAAATTTGTTTCTCTTTTTCCATTTTTATTTCCTCCGTTTATATTTTTCGTATCTTTTACAATTTTTCTATTTTCTATAACTCAATTTTTCTCATTATCAGCAATAAACTTAGTCTTTCATCTCTTTTCTGAAAATTAATCAGTTTTTCTTTAATTTCAGGATATTTTCTACATGAATCTGTACAGCCAGCATTCCTGCATTGTATGAATTATCAATTCCAACCGTAGCCACAGGAATAGATTTTTGGCATCTGCACAATTGAATAAAGTGCATCAAGCCCTCCAATCGCTCCATTTAAAGGCACTCCTACAACAGGAAGAATTGTTTTTGAAGCAATAACTCCAGGTAAATGCGCCGCAAGCCCAGCTCCAGCGATAATCACTTCAGCTCCTCTTGTTTCCACATCTGCAAAGAACTTCCTCCAATTTTTCAGGAACTCTGTGAGCCGACAAGATATAAGCCTCATATTCAAGCCCAAATTCTTTCAAGCAATTCGCAGCTCCTCTCATTTTTTCAGTATCCGACTGACTTCCAAAAAATATTGCTACTTTCATTATTGTCTTTCCTCCTATTTTTTATACAATTTTGTTTAAACATTCACTTTTTTTATTTCAGATTTTTGGCAAGGGCATCAATTGCAATGCCCTTACATTATCTTTATTTAAAAATTTTATTCCATTTCTAAAGATATTTTGTTCCTTATTTCCGTAAATATTTTTATAAACATTCTTTTCCTTTTCTTTCAGAATGCCCCATTTTCCCAAAAGATTCTTCCATTATAAGCGAGCATTCCTTCAATTGCGTAATATGAGCCATTTGGATTAAATTGCGAATCCATTGTTGAATTTCCATCTAAATCAACATATTTTGTTGCAATTTGATTGTTTTCATATAATTTTTGTATTCTTCTTCGTGATAATTATTCTTCCTTCACCATGAGAAATCTGCACAGAGTGAATGTCTCCCTCTTTCATATCAGAAAGCCAAGGAGAGTTGTTTGTAATAATTTTTGTCTGTACGATTTTCGACATATGCTTGTCAATTGTGTTAAAAGTCAATGTTGACGAGTTTCGTTCAATTCACGAATTTCTCCGTAAGGAAGTAATCCTGATTTTTATTAAGGCTTGGAAACCGTTACAAATTCCTAGTATTAATCCATCACGTTTTAATAGGTTTTCTACTTCTTTTAACTTTTTATTTTTTTAGTACAGCAACCATGAAATTTAGCAGAACCATCTGGCTCGTCTCCTGCACTAAATCCTCCTGGCAGCATTAAAATCTGTGAATTATCAATTTCTTTGACAAAATTATCAATTGAATTTAAAATATTATTGTGCGACAAGTTGTTAAATACTCCAATTTTTCGCAAGTCCACCTTCACGGTTAAATGCCCTTTCAAGTCATATTCTGAGTTTGTTCCTGGAAATACTGGGATAAATACTCTTGGTTTTGCATAAGTATTTGAAATATTGCTAATCATGTTTTTCATGTTCGATTTTTCAATTTTTTTCATATTTTTAATCCTTCACAATGTGCGATTTTCATGCTCTTTTTCCACTTCTTTTTTCGTTGGGAATATTTTTTTCAAGTTTACTTTCCCAATTTCCAATTAATTCATCCAAATCAAAAATTTGTTCCATTTACAGTAATTTTTGCTTCACTTGTAACTTTTTCCAAGTAAAACTGCATTTTTGTAATCAATATTTTCAGCAGTTTCCACAACAAATGCTCCATAATTTACTTTAAACCAGTCATTTTCATCAATCTGCAGCAACATCACACTAAGTTTATTTCCAAATGTCATTTTCGCAAGACTTTCAGCGATCCCACCATTTTTCACAGCCGTAGCAGACACAATTTTTTTATTTCTTATATTTTCAGTTATAAAATCAAAGTTTGCTTTTAGCTCGTCAAGTTTTGGCAAATCATTTTCATCATTTGGCGTTGTAATCAGGTACACATTGTTTCCAGCCTTTTTAAATTCGCTAGAAATTACATTTTCAGCATCTGTAACGCTTACTGCAAATGATACCAATGTAGGCGGTACGGAAATTTCGTTAAATGTTCCGCTCATTGAATCCTTTTCCACCGATTGACGGCAATCCAAAGGCTTTCTGAATGTGCAATGCTCCTAATAATGCTGATAATGGTTTACCCCATTTTTTAGAATCCTGCCCCAATCTTTCAAAATATTCCTGGAATGTAAATCTGATATTTTTGTAGTTTCCTCCACCAGCGACAACTTTTGCCATCGACTCGATTACAGCGTAAGCACCGCCGTGGAATGTGCTTTGTTTTGCAACATAAGGATTATATCCATATCCAACCATTGAGGCGACATCAGTTTCCGCATTAATTACCGACACTTTCTGTACTGAAACTTCTGCAGGAGTCAACTGATATTTCCCACCAAATGGCATTAATACAGTAGTTGCTCCAATTGTTGAATCAAAAGTTTCAACTAATCCCCTTTGCGAAGCCACATTCAAGTCTTTCAAGTTATTTACATTTACTTCTAAAGTCATTTCCTTCAACTTTCTCTGTTCAAGTTTAATTTTTGGCGTATTTTCAATTGTAATATTGATATTTGAGGCGCTCCGTTTGTATTTAGAAATCTCTTGAAATATCAACAATTGCTTTTTCCATTGTATTTCATAACAAGTCTGTTAGAATCATTAATTTCGGCTACTTGATACGCTTCCAGATTTTTCCTCGTTTTGCAAATTCTATAAATTTATCCAAGTTTTGTTTTTTCAATAACAACAGCCATTCTCTCCTGCGACTCTGAAATAGCAGTTCCGTACCATTTAGCCCAATATATTTCACTCTTACTTTATTCAAGTCGATTTCAAGTCCCATCAGCCAATTCTCCAATTGCGACTGAAACTCCTCCAGCTCCAAAATCGTTACATTTTTTAATTAATTTTGTAACATTTCTGTTTCTGAAAAGTCTTTGAATTTTTCTTTCAACTATTGCATTTCCTTTTTGCACTTCGGCACTTGATTTTTCAGAAGATTCTGTTGTATGTTCCTTAGACGATCCAGTCGCCCCTCCAATTCCATCTCTTCCAGTTCTTCCACCAAGTAAAATTACAATATCCCCATTTTCAGGCTTTTCACGAATAATATTTTCAGCAGGTGCCGCTCCCACGACAAGTCCCAGTTCCATTCTTTTAGCCTTATAGCCTTCATCATAAATTTCATTCACATGAGTTGTTGCAAGTCCAATCTGATTTCCATAAGAAGAAAATCCGTGTGCAGCTACTTGCGTAATAACCTTTTGCGGCAATTTTCCAGCCATTGTATCCTCAATTTTTTCAGTCGGATCAGCAGAACCGCTAATTCTCACAGCCTGATAAACATAAGTTCTTCCAGATAACGGATCACGGATTGCTCCACCAATACAAGTAGAAGCTCCCTCCAAACGGCTCAATTTCTGTTGGATGGTTATGAGTTTCATTTTTAAACTGCAAAATCCATTTTTCAGTAACTGTATTCTTTTTCCATTTTCATCAATTCTTTCAATTGGTACATCAATATAAATCGAACACGCATTTATCTCATCCGAAACTTCCAAATCTGGCAAGTTCCCATTTTTTCTCTGCTCTTTTCCAAAAATTGTAGCAAGATCCATAAGAGTCATAGGCTTTTTAGAAATTCTGTCAGCATGAACGTACTCCCTGCTTTCCAAGTACTCATTAATAGCCTTTTTCAATGATATTTTTATAAGTTTCATTTTCAACTTTTTATATCATCAATAATTGTTTCAAAAGTTGTGTGTCGGCAATGATCGCTCCAGTAAGTATCAAGAACACGAATTTCAGTTTCCGTAGGATTTCTTTTTCCTCATTTTTAAAATATTCCTGAATAAATACAAGTCATTTACTGTCATTGCCAGTTCAATTCATTTTTAAGACTTTCAATTTCTTCTTTTCGTTTTTTCAGTAAATCCGTCATAAACAATAACATCTTCTTTATTTTTCCGATTCAACATTTTCACTCAGAACGTTCAAATCTTTTTCTCTTGCCTCAACTTCATTTATATAGTATTTTTTTATTCTTGCAAGTTCATCAGGAGAAATTTTTCCGTATAAAATTATCAATTTCCCACTTTTTACGTTAATATCATTGTCTTCGTCAATCAATAAATTTATACATTGAATTGCAGAATCCGCTCTCTGATCATATTGCCCTAGTAAAAATTCCACTGAGAAATACACATTTTCGAATCTTTTTCTTTAAACACTTCATCAAACGATTTAAAAACATTGTCAACATTTATTTCAGAAAACACAGTTTTCCAATTTTTCCAAATCATTTTCACCTAAATTAAAAATATCATAAATATTTAAAACTCTTACACTGTAAGCCCATCTATCCCGATATTTTTCCTTTAAGTCGCTAAATAAATTTTGTGCTTCCACTCTAAAATCTTCTTTTTTCTACAAAGATTCTATAATTCATCTTTTTCTCCTTCTTTCTTTTTATAATTTATAAAAATAAAAATCTAAGCAAAATTCACTAGATTTCCCATATATTTATATATTTAATTTTTATATTTTTTTATATAACAAAGTAGACAATTTTACAATTTGTCCTGTAAAAATATCCTGAACATTTTCATGACAAAAAATTTTTCATTTTTCCTCCACAATAAATTTAACTTTACACATTATTAGTAAATCATTTCAAATAATTAACAATTATTTTTAAAATTTTTAGATTATTGCAAAATTCCCCTACAATAAAAAGTATAGCAAAAATTTTTATTATTTTTCAAGGTAAAAAGTAAAACGACAGAGTAAAAACAATTTTTTTAATCATATGTTTAATGCTCATAATATTTATATATACAAACATTTTTACTTAATTATAATAAAATTATTTTTTTATAAGCTACAACTTAAATTTATTTTTAACTTTTTCCACCCACTCAGCTTCCTTAAATCCAACTAGCACAAAATCCTTCCCTACCAAAAGTGGTCTTTTTCAACACCATCCCATTGCTTGCAAGTAATTCAAACTGCTCATCTTCTGACATCTCTGCCAATTTTTTTCCTTTAAGTTTAGCTCCTTTATAAACATTCCGCTTGTATTAAAAATCTTTTTAACGGCAATCCACTTTCTTTATAATATTTCTTAATATCTTCCTTCGATGGTGTTTCTTCCACAATGTGCTTATATTCGTAATCAATCCCATTTTTCCTCCAGCCATTTTCACAGCTTTTTACAAGTTGTCATCTTGATAATAATATACTTTTGTTCATTTTTTACTTCTTTCCTAATTTATTAAAAATTTAAATTAATTAACAGAGGCTGTCGAAAAACTCGAAATCATGCATTTTTAACGATTTTTATAAAAATCAAAATCAATAAAAACGGTGTTTTATGCGATTTTGGAAAAATTATTTCATTCATCATTTTTGAGTTTTTCAGACACTATATTTATTTTTCCAATATTTCTATACTTTTTCACTTTTATAAATTAAAATTTTACAATTCAATCTCACTCTCATAATACAAAACCTGATTTATATTTCCTTGCAAAAATTCAACCTTTTCCTAATTTCCTCAGATACAAAGGGCATTTTTATATCTGACAGAGTTTCTTTTTAAAGTTTGTGTTAACTCCACTATTTGCACTTTTATATTTATCCAATTTCAAATCATTTGCCATTGATTTTATACAATCTTCAGAGTTCCAATTTCATCAACTAAATTGATATTTTTGGCTTCGCTTCCAAGCCACACTCTTCCCTGTGCAATCTTTTTCAAGTTCCTCATCATTCATTCCTCTGGCTACCATTACATGTTCCTTAAACTCGCCATAAACTTCATTCATATTATGGATTAATTTTCTCTTTTGAATCTTCTCCCTAATTCTTTCAAATGGATTCAGCATATCAAAGCCAGCACCCTCTTTCCAAATCCTTCCAAATTAACATCTAACTTTTTCATTGTTCCTGACAACTTCAGGATACATCATAACAACACCGATTGAACCTGTCAAAGTGAAGTTATTTGCAAATAATTTTTCCAGTTGTAGCAATGTAATAACCTCCACTTGCACAAACATCTCCCATTGAAACATATATCGGCACAGTCAATTTTTAATTTTCTTATATATTTTTTCAGAAACTAAAGCACTTCCCACTGTGCGAATTTATTCTTAAAACTACCTTTCAAATTTTTATTTCTTTTCAATTCTTCAAGTTTTTCACATACATTATCATAAGTAATATTTTTGTTGGGATTTTTCATATCAATAACGCCCTCAAGATTTATCACAGCAATTGTATCTTTTGCCTTTTTCCTTATCTTTTGTCATCACAATATAATCTTCAATCGAAACTGTATCTTCTTTATAATTTATCCCAATCTCATCATAATCAGCAACACCGTCAATCAATTTATATTCCAAAGCCTTTTTCTTCCCAGCAAAAATCAAATTTCCACTCAATATCTCATTTTCAATATCAGTCCCTCTTTTTACTTTTTTTACCAATTCACAAAAATCTTCAAAAACTTTATCTTTTATATTTTAATTGATTCCTTTTTCTCTTCCGACATTTGGTTATGGCTAAATTTTTTCTCCAGCCACCTTGTAATCACCAATATAAGCACATTCATTCTTATCCCAAACTTTTTCCAGAAACGACTTCAAATAAAATTCTTATGCAAATATCCCTAAAAACATAGAGTTGACTGCCTTGTGTCAAACATATAAAATCTTATCCGCAAGCATAGCTTGTCTATATCGACTTTTCCTCAAAAAGCGTACCTATCGCCACAACTCCTTATTTTTTCCTAATCTTATCAAAAATTTTTAGAAATTTCTTCCAGCTGTGAAAGTGTCAAATTTAACTTATCCACATCAATAATCACTTTTTTATATTCTTATCTTCCTGCAAGATTATTTAATCCTTGCAATATTTGATAATACGATAATTTCTCTTTCCCTTTAATGCTGACATGCACATCTTCCTTCAATTTTTGACATCAAACACAACAGTTTTTACCTTTTTTAAAGGCAATTTCTTCTTATTCTTTTACTCTAAGAATCTTCTTTCACAAAAATTAAATTTAAAAATCACTACATAAAAATAAGCATTATTACTATTTCTAACAGCATTTTCAAAATAAACATCATATCAACTCCTTCTCTATTATTTTTCTTTTTCCTAAAATCATATCAAATCTTTTTCAATATTTTGAGGAAAAGTTTGTTACTTTTTTATATTTTTTTACCATTTTTGTAAGGATATTAAATTAAAATCAGCCTTTAATTCACTAAACATCTGAAAATATTAATGTCTCATTTTTAACAAAAAGTTATTGAGAAATCATAGAAAACAAGTCATTAATTCCTATTTTATTTTTATAATCATTTTTCCCTATAAATTGATTTGAAGAAAATTTTAATATTCTTCAATTTCAAATTGTTACCTTTAACTCTATAGGTTATTACTTTTTAAATTATGGGCAATTCTATTTCTAAACTTTCATTGATAGTAATTGAAATTTTTAATAGTTCTCTAATTCTTCATCTTTGATTGACTCGCATTATTACAATATTCTTTTGCTATCTCCAGCTTATCTTCTAATTTTAAAAAGGAATATAAATCAATAATGTCTGTAAAATTAACATTTTTAAATAATATCCAAGCTGAATATGATTATGGTATTTTTATAATATTCTGTAGGATCATTTTTATACTTATTATCTGTTGCTACTGCCAAAATTGCTTTTAAGGTTTGATTTCTTTTTCTTCTTTTGAAAAATTAATAGGCAAATAGTAGTTTTTCTCATTTAAATACTGTTCAATTGAAATTCGTATTTCCTTGATATAAGATATGCCATTTTTGTTTTTAAATATATTTTCTACATAGACACTATACTTAAACAATGTATTTTTGAATATTTTTATCTAATATTTTTGAAAAGAAACAAATCTATAATATCTGTGTTTTCTTCAAATATTTCAGAATCTTTCTCAAAAAGATTCTTTAGAACCATTAATCAAATCATAATATGAAAATCGTACTTAAAAGTTCTAAAAGCAAAAATTTTCATTTTTTTATATTTATTTATATTTATTTTTTAATATTTCTATTTGCTCTTTATAAGTTTTAAAAAGGTTTTATCATACACTCTCCTATTTCCCTCCACAAAATCCACTACGCATAGTGGATTAGATAGTCCTGTAATAAAAATTACATCTGACCAAGTTATTTTCTATGCATATTATAGTATAGAATTTTTCAATTGTCAATCATTTTAATTAATTTTTATAATTTACAGTTCAATTAACAACTTCTTCAATTCATTCATTTTATCCCTCAACTTAATAGCTTCTTCAAAATTAAGCTCTTCAGCCAATTTCTTAATTTGCTTATCGAGTTTCTTAATTTCTTTTTCCACGTCTTTTTCGTTCTTATACTGTTTAATTGCTTTTGTTTGCTTCATTTTCTTTTTCAATTTCATAGTCTACAATCGACTCTGCAATTTCTCTTACGATTGATTTTGGATTAATGTTGTTTTCCAAGTTGTATTTTTCCTGAACTTCACGCCGTCTGTTTACTTCGTCAATGGCTTCCTGCATAGAGCCTGTTATTCTGTCGGCATATAAGATAACGTGTCCTTCTACGTTTCTTGCTGCACGTCCCATTGTCTGAATTAAAGATCTTCTGAACGCAAATATCCTTCCTTGTCTGCTTCCAATATCGCCACTAACGAAACTTCTGGAATATCCAGCCCTTCCCGCAGCAAGTTTATTCCAACCAGAACATCAAATTCACCTTTTCTCAAGCCTCTTATTATCTCTGTTCTTTCTAGCGTATCAATGTCAGAGTGCATATTTTACTTTTATTCCGTATTCCAAATAGTAGTCTGTCAGTTCTTCTGCCATTTTTTTTGTCAAGGTTGTAACTAAAATCCGTTCTTTTCTTGCCGTTCTTGTTTTTATTTCATCCATCAAGTCATCAATTTGATTTTTTGTTTCACGAATGTCGATATTTGGCTCTACAATTCCTGTTGGACGGACAAGCTGCTCTACAACTTCACCATTTGAATGTTCCAGCTCATAATCACTTGGAGTGGCTGAAATATACACAGCTTGTGGAACTTTTTCAAAAAATTCCTCAAATTTTAACGGACGGTTATCATAAGCACTTGGAAGCCTAAATCCATTGTCAATTAAAGACTGCTTTCTTGCCCTATCTCCCTTATACATTCCCATTTATCTGTGGAACTGAAATGTGCGACTCATCCAGAAATACGACCAAATCCTCTGGAAAATAGTCAATTAACGTATCAGGTGCTCTCCTTCACTCTTTCCTGTCAAATATCTAGAATAGTTTTCACACCTTTACAATACCCAATTTCCTCAATCATTTCCAAATCATACTTTGTTCTTTTTGCTCAATTCTCTGTGCTTCAGTAGTTTTCCCTCTTCTGGAAAAATGCACTCTTTTCTTCCATTTCCTTTTTATTGCCTCAAACATCACTTTTGTATCTTCATTTTGTCAAATAGTGAGTCGCAGGCATATTGTGATTCTTTTTATATTTCTAATTTTCTGTCCCAGTAAGTGTATTAATCTCTGAAAATGCTTTCCAAATCATCTCCAAAAATTCAAAACGGTATCCTGTATCCTGATAAGATGGATGTAAATCAAGAATATCACCTTTCACACGAAATTTTCCACGCTCAAAGGCAATGTCATTTCTCTCATATCTAAGTGAAATCAGCCTTTTTATAAGCTCATTTCTTTCAAATCCTGTTTCCACATCAATCGGAATCGATCTCTTTTTATATGCCTCTGGCGACCCTAATCCATAAATTGCCGAAACCGAAGCCACAATAATAACATCTCTTCTGTTCAAAAGTGCCGCTGTTGCCGCATGCCGCAATTTATCAATCTCATCATTAATTGAAGAGTCCTTTTCAATATACGTATCAGTTTGCATAATATACGCTTCAGGCTGGTAATAATCGTAATAAGACACAAAATATTCAACAGCATTTTCAGGAAAAAACTGTTTATATTCATTATAAAGCTGTGCCGCAAGTGTTTTATTCGGTGCCATTATCAAAGCTGGACGATTTATTTTTCAATAACATTCGCAACTGTAAATGTCTTTCCCGATCCCGTAACCCCAAGCAAAATCTGATCTGTAATCCCATCTTCCAAGTTTTCCACAATTTTTGGATAGCCTGAGGCTGATCTCCAGTCGGCTTAAATTTTGAAATGTATCTTAAAAATCCATCTCTATTTTTCCTCCTTTCAATACAAACCTTTGGTTCTAAAAAGTTTATAAACTCTCAAATAATACAATTTTTTGATTTTTATTTGTTTATTACTCTAACGAACCCCTGCATAATACTACCTCATTTATAATTTCATTACAATCTTTTCTAACAAAGGATAAAAACAATTTAGTTGAATAATTATAATTGTTATCAAACAACTAATAAAAATTTATTCACATTTTTCAAAATAGGGTTTAATAAAGATGTTATTATCAATTTTTAATATTTAATATCCTAAAAATAAAATTATTTCCCATATCCCATTTCATCAAGAAATTTCTATTCTTTTCTCCATTTCTTCTTAACCTTTTACCCACAATTTCAAATTAACTCTTCAAATCAATCAAATGCTCAATTTCACGTCTAGCCTCTATCCCAATTTTCTTAAGCATAGCCCCATCTTTTCCAATAATAATACCTTTTTGGCTATCTCTTTCAACATAAATATTTATATCATATTTTTCTAATTGTAGGCTTTGTTTTCTACATTAATAATCTCCACAGCTACACTATGCGGAATTTCATCTTTCGTATGGTGCAAAATTTTTTCCCTGACTGTTTCCACAACAATCTTATTTACTGGTAAATCTGTATAGTAATCTTCTGGATAAAACCACACATCATTTGACAAATATTTCTCAGCAACTTCAAATATCTTATGAATTCCAATTGCATATTCCGCCGTAAGAGTTATTATTTCATCAAACTCTCCCAATTTTTCACGAATTTCCTTTTTCTTCTCCTCAATTTCCTCATCCGTCATTTTATCAATTTTGTTAATAACAAGTACAATTGGTGTCTTTACACTTCGCACATTTTCATTAACAAACATATCCCCAGTTGAAATTTCCTGTGTCCCATCCAGCATAAACATTATCAAATCCACATTTTCAAGAGCTTCTAATGCCACATTAGTCATGTGTTCCCCAAGTAAATGTTTCGGTTTGTGAATCCCTGGCGTATCCACAAATATAAACTGACTTTCTCCAATATTTACAATCCCTTTTATCTGATCTCTAGTCGTCCCAGCCTTATCCGACACAATCGCAACTTTTTCTTTCACAAGCTTATTCATAAGCGTGGACTTCCCAACATTTGGACGTCCAACAATTGTTATAAATCCTGACTTCATTCTTTCTCCAATTCTGTATATTTTTTACAAATTCGATTTTCAGTTTCATCGCTCAAAACCATCTATTTTACAGTCGATATTATGAATCCCATCGTCAATTAATCTTATATTTTTAACTTTTTGTTCCTCTCTTCAAGTCTGATGATGCACCTTTTACTTTCAAATCCTTAATAATTGTAACGCTGTCCCCATCCTGCAAAATATTTCCGTTTGAATCTTTTACAACATTTTTCATCACTGCTTTCTTCACCATTTTCAGCCCATTCATAAAAGCATTCTGGACAAACTAGCATATTTCCATCCTCATAAACATATTCTGATCCACATTTTAGGACAATTTGGTAAACTCATATTCTATCTCTCCCTTTCAAATTTTATTATATCATATTATTATACTCACGAAACAGGAACTTATAAAATATGTTTATTACCATAATTTTCATTTATACTACTAATAATCATTCTCTATAATTATTTTTATTGTTTCAGTATTAAAAGAGCTTGAGTACATATCAATTTTGCAGTAAACAACAGGCATTACAAAAATGTTATAAAAATAACATTCCATAATATGCAAAAACCGTCCATAACGGTGCTTTTCCATTGATACTAATCTGTAAAAAGCGGAATTTTGCTTCCAACATAAATGAAATCCTTCCAAAAGCCTTTAAAAATAACTTCTGTAATAAAAACTACTATTCCATTAAATAAAGATAATTTTAAAAATATTTAGAAGTACAGTCAAAAATAAACATTGTATAACAACTGTTCCAATCAGTATTCCCAACAATGTTTAATAAAAATGAAAAATAATGGCAGTTTTTCAAAAATAATACAAAAATAAAGGAATACTTGTAATTTGTATTGCTAAACTTAAAAATATCAAATCTACAGTATTTCTCAATACTTCGTTTTTATTTTATCCAAAATCTTTTTCATAAAATTTCTTAAATTCAGGATTGACAAAAATTATTGCTATAACAGCTGCATATGAAAGCTGCATAGAAATATCAAAAAAGTGAATATGGATTTAGCACAATTATAACAATAAATGATACCAGACAGGGGATTTTTTACTGTCTTCCTGCTCAAAAAAAGAATCCTTGCCAAAATCATCATCGCTCCCATAATATAGGCACGCAAAATTCTAGGAGAATCCAATTAATGCACAATAGAAAAAGTGAGTGCATAAGTGCCATTAGATACTTAAACCTATACCCTAGTGACAACCCATCCAAAATTTTCACAATCCCAATCACAACCAGACTTATATGAGTTCCAGAAATTACAATTAAATGAGCCAGTCCCGTGTATTTAAACTTATCCTTCATATCCTTAGAAACTTCCGCCTTTTTCTCCCAAAACCGCAGCACGTGAAAAAGCATACAAATTTTCTTCAGTTATAAACAAATTATCAAAAATCTCCAAAATATATTTACGAACTCCATTTAATCGTGATTCTTTATATCCTAACACTTTTCCCTTCAATCTTAATATTGCCATTTTTATTTACACTTTCCTAATTTTGTACCGCATAAGATAAAATCCATATTCAAGACCCCTTTTATTCTCAATGCTCGCCTGACTTTTTTCAAATATTTGTTATTAACCTTTCAAGACACTTCCCACGATTTCCATCAATCTTCACATAAAGTGTCTTTTTCTCCAGAAAGTTCTCCTTAAAAAGTAACAAAATTCAGATAAAACACAAACAAAAAAATCCTGCCAAAAATTAAAATTCCAAATTGCCAAGTTCTTTTCACTTCTTCAATTCCTATTTCCATATTAAAAAAATTTTACTAAATTTTTGTTTTCCTGCGTAAAAGTTCAGCTTTTATATACTTTTTCTAGCTTCTTTTCTCCCTCAATTTTTCATTTCCAGAATATATTTTTATCAAATTCCTTATTTTTCAAATTTAGTTACATTTTCTTGAATTTCATTGCTTCCACTATTTTTACTTTATTTTTGTATTCCCATAATTTTTAAAAATTTTCTTTTCTATCTGATTTTTCACAATTTTACGAAATCTTATATTCTCAAAATCTCTTTTTATTGTTTTGTCCAGTTGTTATATTATTCTCAACATTTTCCCCATTTTTCATCTAAATTTCCTCCTCCCACAAGTTAGCCTTTGAATAATCATCCGAAAAGATTAATCGGCTTTTTAGCCCTGTAAATACTTATAATCGGATATTTCGCCGCATTTATTGTGTTTGTAGAAATCCTGTAATAAATTTTTTCTCCCTTTTATCCAGCAAATAAACGGAAAAATCCTTTTTCAAAATTCCCTTCATTTGTAGTACGTCTTCTAAAAATCAGCATTTTTATTAGAATTATTTGTCATATACGATAAGTTTTTGAGAAATCTCCATTTTATCAACAATATCCTTTTTCCATTTTTCGTCAAAAAAATAGGCCTCTCTTTTCAGATATTTTAAAAATCCAGTACATATTCCTTTCTGTTGCTGCTGCATACTGCTGAATTTTTCTGATAAACTGACTAATATTCCTCTTTTGAATTGCGAACTCCTGATTCTGCCTCTGTTTCTGCAAATTCACAGAAACCACTGTAAATAGAATCGCCATAATTGAAATGTATAACAAAACCTCAATGAGTGTAAACCCATTGTTATTCACCCTTTATTCTCATTTTTCCCCTTTTTAAAAAAACTATTTTTATACAAAATTTAATTTTTAATTAATATTATTATACATCATTTTCTGAAAAATCAAATATTTTTTACAAATAAAAATTCCCTACTCAATAAATAAGGAATTTTTTCGTAGTTTTTACTCGTTTGAATTTTTGTTTTATTTATACTCTAATCTAAACATAAAAACTTTAAAAATTAATTTTTACTTTTTGTTTCACTTGATTTGAGAATAAACCTAATTCGCAATTTTTAATCATATAAATAGAAATCCATTATTTGTAATAGTTCCCTAGAATTATCATCTATACTTTCATTTGCTAACACATCCTTTTATTTCCTCTTGCAATTTCATTCTTTCATTTTTAAATTCTTCCTTTTCTTTTCGGCATCATAAGCCATATGTGCCATTCTTCCTATTGCTGAAAATCCGAAAGTAAAATAATTAAAAATTGTTGTAAATCGTTTTTCTTTTTAGTTCTTTTTAAATTTCATATATTTTTATCAATTGAACTTATATCTAGATTTTCTTGTTTTGTTGATTCAAAAACTTTTTCTAGCCTGCTTACACTATTTCTTGAAAATAATTCTAATCCACGTTCTATTAATTCCTTTACTTTTTACCATTTATCTTCCTTCAATTTATAAATTTACAAACTTTTTCTCTGCTTCATCAATCGTCTTATATCCTTTTTTTCCAGTACAATATTTTTCCAAATTATTTTTCTGCTAAGTTGACCTTATTTTGCAACACAGCTTTGAATATACTCGTAATATAATTTCAATGTTTTTACTGAATATGAAGACAATTCACCTTTTAAATATGTTTCAATTGAAGTATGGTTTGGGTGTCAAATTCTGAATGAAGTGGTCGTCCTTTTGCTGTAACTTTTGGATATTTTTGTATTATTTCTTCTTCCCAATGCAAATAAATTTCTACTATTTTTGCACCAGTCTTCCTTTTTCTGGCGAAATTTCAGGCAAATAATCCTTGATTATCTCGTATTCTTTTGGAACGCTGTATTTCATCATTCTGGCATATTTGTCCTGAACAATGTTTTTCTCCACGATGTTTTTGCCAAAAATCAAGTCTTTCAAATAACTTTTCCAGAATTTCATCAGGCAATGTTTCCCATTGGCTTCTCCTCATATTTCAAATTCCTGCGGATTATCCTGACATTCTGCTCTTCCTTCCTGTATGATGCACATTTTGAAAAAAATTCCCATTCCCTTTTTAAAATTTGTCTAATAAAACTTTCTTTTTGCTAATTTCTCTTTCCATTTTTCGATTCTCCTATTTTAAAATCCAATATTCTTTAACTTTTGTTGATTATTTTAAAATTTTTTATTTTAATCCATCGCTAGGATTCCAGTTTCTTAATTTTCTCGTCTTCAATTTTATTTTGCAAAAGGCCCATAATCCTGTAAAAAGTCGCTTTGTTAATTGTCTTGGAACAATATCTTGATTTTTCATTTCCGTAATTACATCAGCACTTATTTCTTCAATAATTTGAAATTTTCGATTAACTGCACCAGTTGGCAATTTTACCAGTTCTTCAATTAAAATAAGTTTTTCTCCCAAGATTTTCAAGTTTTTTTAAAGCTCTTGGCATCCATTTGTAAAAAAAGTTTATATTTTTTTATTTTAATGAAAAATCATATGTATTGCCTCATTTATAAATTCAGTTTCCGCCAGTCTTGCTGCCACAATTTCATTCCTTTTCATGCACCGTAAATAGTTATACTGCCCAGATTGTGCCATTTTCATACATCTTGTAGCAATTTTGTTAAGCCGTATATCTTCTGGAAAAATATTTTTCCAAATCATTTCTAATTTTGTGAATTTATCCTGAATGATCCATAAAAATTTCTCCATTAACCGCTGTTGCAAGCAATTCTTCTGGAATTAATCGCCAATCATACAAGTTCTCAGGTGCTTTCACATCTCCCAAAAATTTGAAAAACCAGTCATCCATATTAAGGACACCCCGCCGTCCATCTCCGAACTCGCTCACATTCAATGCTCTAAATCCCAAAAACTCCTTTGGCAATTCATTAAGCTCTTTTTTGCAAATTTAGTCCATATTTTTCATAATCTTCTGAACTTAGCTCAAATACAGCAGGACGGTCCAAAATCATGATCTTGGGAAATTTCATCATCAGAACCCAAAACATTCCGAACGCTCCCCTGCAAGTCCAGCCGCCATTTTTCTCAAAAACTTCTGAAATTCACTTTTATAACTGGAAGATAAACTTCTTCAAAATATTTTTAGAAAGTTCCAGTCCTTTTATTTTTATTTGAATCCATTTTTCTCCTTTTTCCATCTAAACCATTTTTCCTTCCACAACTTCAATATTTTTCCAAAATATTTTTGTAATTATTGCTTTCTTTACCAAACGTCTTTTTCACAAATTTCAGCACTTTCTCTCAAATAATTCCAATGCTTTTTTCATATTCATTTTCTGCAAAAATAAAAAGTCGCCATATTGTTAAGGACTGCTGCATACAAAGTTATGAGTTTCTCCAACTTCCTTTTCAATTAATTCCAGTGATTTTTGCAAAATATTCTTCTAGCTTTTTCCTTTGTTTTTCACTTTCAAATAAGCTGTACAAGATTGCTTAATGTAATCGCATACTGAATAGGATTTTCTCAACTTTTTCCAATACCTTCAGACTTTTTCCTGCAATTCAATCGCTTCCTCGTATCTTTCAAGTTCCTGATAAAATAAAGCCAAATTATTGCACACGCTCGCATAAACATAGTCATTCTGCAAATTATTACTTTTCATAAATTTTCATAGTATTAAGATACATATCTTCAGTTTCATCATATTTTTCATAAATCTATAAACTTCAGCTAGATTCAGGCTGCAAGTCGCATACGGAATACTGTCCTTGCCATACTTTTTGTCTCAATAAAGCCTTGTGCCTTTCAACAAAAGCATCTTTTGCCGTGTCAAACTCCCCAACATATTTAAGAGTTCCCTCCAACTTCATTCAAAATTTTAATATTTTCATCACTTTCCTCACCAAAAACCTCTTGTGTAAGTTCTGCTAATTCCTTTAATACTTTTAACTTCTTCCACAACATTTCCCTGTTGCATAAGTTCTTTTCTTAAGTTTGTCAATTCATTTATTCTAACTTTTTCAAATATATTTGACATTTTATATTTCTCCTTTATCTTAAATTTTATTACTTAACTTTGGTATGTTCAAAAATATAATTTGAATACATTTCAATTTTAATTTATTATTTATAACAAAAAGTTTACTATACAAAAATTACAATCTGCAACTAGTATTAAAAATAATTTTAAGATTTCAAAAATAGTTTTTACTATAAAATAAAATTATGTTGTTGAAATAAAAAACTCCCTATTATATAATTAAAATAGATTAAATATTTTTGAGAGGAAAAAGGAAAGATAAAATGAAAAACGAAAACAATTGATTTTAAGTACCATCATATAAAGCATTATAAATATCAGGCACAATCAAAGAAAAACTTTGATAACTTCAATTTTGCTGACACTATTTTTGCATTTAGTTGAATTATTTTGATGGAATATTTAGTGGTTCACTTGCACTTATTTCAGATTCATTTCATATGTTTTTCGGATGTCGTTGCACTTTTTGTTCAGCATTATTGCTGTATTTTTTTCAGCCAAAAAGCCAAACAAAAATTTTTACTTATGGATTTTTTGAGAATTGAGATAATTTCTGCATTTATAAATGGACTAGCTCTTATGATAATTTCGGTTGGAATAGTTATTGAGGCTGTAAAAACGGCTTTTTCAATCCAGAACATGTTGATTTTTACAATGTTTTACAATTGCAGTAATCGGACTTTTGGTTAATATAATACTTATGTTTGTACTTATGAAAAAGTTTGAAAAAGAAAATAATCTTAATGTAAAAAGTGCATTATGGCATTTTTTAGGCGATACGTTAAATTCTGTCGGAGTTATAATTGCTGCGATTATTTTGAAATTAACTAATCTTGTTATTTTTGACATAATAATAAGTGTGATTATCAGCATTATATTTTTTTACTGGCGGATTAAAAATTGCAAAAGAGGCGTTTTTATTTTAATGGAAGCTGTTCCCACATAATTTAAACATTTACTGAAATTCATACTAAAATTTTTGACGATTGACAAGATAAAAGATATTCATGAGTTTCCATTTATGGAATATTTCGAAGAAAATATAAGTATCTCATTTCATATTTTACTTGATGAGTATAATGGTGTGAAATGATTACGAAATTGTAAATGATGTGGTAAAACTTCTAAAAATGAATATGGAATAGAGCATGTGACAGTTCAAAGTTGAAAAATCCTGAAATAAATCCACATCTTTAGCTATTTCTTCTTTTGATATTGGCTAAAATCTAACTAAAAAATAAAAACATAGCTTCAGACTTTTTCTAATCTGTTAGCTATGTTTTTCAATTAATTAAGAATAAATTTTGTTATCTTCTTGTGCAAAGATTTTTCAATGCCATTAGGTCCTCTATAAAGTAACATCTTTTCCACCTTTGAAGAATTCGATGTTTCATTTTTAGAAACATATCTTGATCCGCTTCTGATACTGCTACTTTAAGGTTATAAACTTTTCCTGCTTTAGTCACTACTCTAGCAGCATTTGTTGCTGGATAAGAAACTGTTATTCTTTCAGAACCGCAAGTATATGATTCTGAGCTACCTTTCTTGCTGCAGGTCTTTGTTCTTAGCTGTTGCGGCAAAACTCATTCCTCAATTAATGTCATTACAGACAATACTAACATAGATTTTTCAATAATGTCATCTTCATCATTCCTTTTCTTTCAAAAATTTGTTTCAATAGAAATATACCATAAAACTGTTAAATTTCTTATAAAAAGCTATTTATTTAAAATGAAATCATAATAAAATTTCCTTATATACAAAATCTTATTAGGTTACAAAATATAAAACTAAAACTAAACAGCACTATTTATCGATGTTCTTCTATTCAATTTCAATTTATATTTTTCCAAAAATTTTTAACATATCTCATTAAAAATAGTGATCTTGCTAATGAAAAACTATGAAAGATAGTCATAATCCATGATTTTTGATATACTGGTATACTGTAAAATACACTATTAGGAAAACTACTAACGATTGTAACATTGAATTTCTTATATATGCCGTTTTCTGTAGCACCTGTAAAATTTCCATAAATTACTAATCCAAAACTTACAACTATCGGGAATACAATTATCCACATTTTATACTGATTTGCAATATTTATAACTTCTGTATTCTTTGTGTAAAATAATAGCAGCTTTTCACCGCCTAAAATAAATGCTGTACTTAAAAATACTGAGATTATGATACAAAAATGAATTGATTTTCTCATTACCCATTTTAGTTTTCTAAAATCTTTCTCTCCACTGCTATACCCTGAAAATACACTTGAAGCGTTGGCAAAACCGTCAAAAATGTACGACATCAAATATTGAACCTGAAATAATATGGAATTTGCAGCCAATATAATTTTTCCATTGTGTGCAGCTTTTTTCCAAAAATAAATTTGTTGTTACCAAAAAGACATACTGTTCTTAATACTAAATCTAAATTTACTGCTCCAACCTTTTTTATTTTAGCTTTGTCAAAAAAATTTCTTTTCAAATTTATATATGCAAAATTTTCCTTTAATGAAAAAGTCTTTAAAATAATAAAAACTGATAAAAAGAGTTGTTGTTATTTGAGAAATTAAAGTAGCAGCCACCACTCCTGCAACATCCATTTTAGAACTTTACAAAAATATAAGTCTAGAGCAATATTTACAAAATTTGTCATAAGCTGCAAAATCAGGCATTTTTATTTCCTTACGTCCCATTATCCAGCCTAAAATGTATAATTTAGGAGCACAAACGGTGCTCCCCATATCAAAATATTAAAATAGACTACTATATATTTCGTAATTTCCCTGTCAGCATCATGTGTAAATCCCATAAAAATAGGTTTTTGAAACAAAACAAAGAAAATTCCCAATAAAATAGAAATTATCATGGGACGTACTAAAACTGTAATTTCTTCCTTTCTGTTGCTTTCTCCAAAAGCTTTTGCAGAATATCCGATGTGCTGACACGTAAAAAGCCAAAAAGCCAATAAATTGTATTAAAAATCGTTCCTCCAAGTGTTACTCCAGCCTATAAAGACTGGATTTGAAAGATTTCCTACAACTGCTGTGTCAACAGAATTTAGCAAAGGAACTGCTCGCGTTGACAATGTAAATCAAATGCTAATTTCAAATATTCCCAGTTTCTAGTTTTTTTCTATATTTACACTTTCATCTTCCTCCTTGAATTTACAAAAAGCATTATTATTTTTAGTAATTTTCAGGAAATAAAATTCTTTCTACGCTTCAATTATAATGTAAAATCATCATGTGAACTTCCTGAATCCTGTCTGATGTTTCTCCAGGAATTATGAATTCATAGTCACATACTCCCTTCAATTTTCCACCATCTTTTCCAAGTAATGCAACTGTTTTTAAATTTCTTTCCTTAGCTGATTTAACAGCTTCAATTATATTTTTAGAATTTCCCGAAGTTGAAATCCCAAAGAAAAAATCACCTTCCTGCCCAAACGCTTCCACGCCTTTTGCAAAAATAAAGTCAAATCCATAGTCGTTTCCAACGCATGTAATATGCGAAGAATCACTAATACTTATAGATGGTAATGCTTTTTCTATCTTTTCTAAATCTTCCTGTAAATTCTTCAGCAAAGTGCATTGCATCACAGTTACTTCCACCATTTCACTGCAATCAACGACTTTTTGCCATTTTTGTACGCTTGTGCTAGTTCTTGTGCAATTTTTCTGTTTTTCAATATTTTTCCTCATTTTCTACAAATGCTTTCACAGTTTCAAAAGCTGTCAAATACGAATTTCTGATATTTTTCTTTTTAACATAAAATTTCCTCCCTAAAATTTATTTATAAATTATTTGTTTAAATTACTATTTATTTTTACTGAAAATAATGCTGGAGTAATCTTGTAATCTTTCTAAATTTTACAAATTTGGAAATTCAGGTTTTTCTCCATTTTCACGAATATAGGCAATTTTGGAACTTGTCTTCGATTTTTTCAAAGTTATGAATGACTTTTAATGCACCTTTTTCAATTTCTCATAAACACTGTAATATGGCAAAACGGCAAAACCCAAGTCCGCTTTTTATGAGGTTTTTCATCGTTTCAATACTTCCATTTATGACAATCCTATTTTTCAAAATTAAAGCCTATTATTTTTTTCAAATAAATCCAGATATTTGCTTGTCAACACAGTATCCCGCTTTTAACAGCTGCATTTCCTTCAATTCCTTGTAATCAGATATTTCCTTTCTGCCACAACGACAAATGGATATTCCTCAGTTTCGATAACTTTTATTTCCTTATCCTCAATGAAAATATTCCTCCATTAAAGCAATATCAACTGTTCCTTCCTTCAAATGTTTTACAAGTGATTCACGATTTTATATACAAATCAAATTCAATTTCAGGATTATGCTTTTTAAATTCCACCATAATTCTCAGCAGTACAGGTTCTCCCAATATTGTGAGTTGCTCTATGCAAATTTTCCCTTTGCCATAATGCGAAATTTTTTCCATTTCCTTTTTCTACCCGTAAAATCTTATCAAAAAACATCCTTTGACATGCGATAAAGCTCTTTTCCCGCAAAAGTCAACCTAAAAATTTTTAGAATTTCTTTCAATAAGCTGGATTCCCAATTTTGTTTCCAATTTTTATTTGTATTGATACCGTAGATTGACTTATAAATAAATTTTTGCAGCTTTTAGTAAAAACTTTTTTTCCTTGCATGCCTCAAAGAAAAATTTTTAAATGATGTACATCCACAGTTATTTCTCCAATCATATTTTTTTATATTATTATAACTCATACACATATTTTTGTCCAGTAAATATAATATTGAGAAATGAAGAATTTATTTAAAATTACTTTAATTAATGATTTAATTTTCTTTTTAAATAATTTTATTCAATAAATTTTTGGAATTTGTTTTTTAAAATTCAGAACATTATATCATTATCTACTTTTGATAATCAAATTATTTTTTATAAAAATTTTTAAATCAAATAAAAATTATAGAAAAATTAAATATTTAGTGATAAAATATATGCTATTAAAAATTATAAAATTTTAGGGAGGAAAAAAATGGTAGAACAATTATTTAAAGAACTATCTTTATTAGAAGAAGTTGAAGCAATTGCATTAGGGAGGCTCACGAGCAGGGAGTAAAATTATGATGAAAAAGTCAGATTATGATGTATACTTTATGTAAACTTCACCCAGTTAGTGAAGAAAAAAAGAAAAATATTCTACAAAAATTCTGCAGTTATATGGAAATTGGAAACAGCTTTTTGGGAATATGAAGACAACTGTGTTTTTAAACAATGGAATCGAAATTGATATTTTATATCGAGATATGGAAGACTTTATGAAAGGCATTGAAAGAGTAGTTATTGAATGTCAGCCAAGCAATTCCTACACAACTTGCATGTGGCATAATCTAATTACATGCAAAAATTTTATATGACAAAAATGGAAAACTTGAAAAATATAAAAATAAATATTCAATACCTTATCCCAGAACAGTTAAAAAGAAAATATCATAAAAAGACAACTGGAATTAATTGATTCTTCAATGCCAGCATACCCAAAACCAAATAAAAAAAGCAATTTTCAAGAAAAGACTTTTGTAAGCATAAATCACAGAACAACTGAATTTCTAGCTTCTATTTTGATCTATTATTCGCAATAAATGAAGTAACACATCCAGTGTGAAAAACGATTGGTTCAACTTTGTAAAAACAATGCAAAGTATTACCTGAAAAATTTTGAGAAAATCTAAATTCTCTTTTTCACATATGTATTCAGAAGAAAAATCAATCTTTGTTAATGAATGATATAGAAAATATTGTAAATAATATAAAAGATTTCTCACTAAATTTTTAAATAGTTTTTATAAAATAAATTCAATTAAAGAAAAAGATTTGACAATAGATAATAATTTTGATAACATTTACGGGTAGAATAAAAACTGAGAAAGAAGGAGAGATATGTCAAGTATTATAATTCCAAAAATTATGATCCAAAATATGGGATTATGGAAACAGAAATTGCTATAAAAAGTGGTAAAAGACTGTTTTGAAAAAGGAACTTTCAAAAGCACTGGACTTAACAAGAATTTCGGCACCTATGTTTTGTTAGAAAGGCAGCTGGTATTAATGATAACCTGAATGGTGTGGAACGTCCTGTGGCATTTGAAATGAAAGAAATGCCCGATGTAACATTGAAATTGTGCATTCACTTGCAAAATGGAAAAGAATCGCATTGAAAGCAATATGGGCTGGAAGTTGGAAAAGGATTTACACAGATATGAATGCTATCAGAAGAGATGAAGATTTGGATAACACACATTCAATTTACGTTGACCAATGGGACTGGGAAAAAGTTATTTTAGAAGAAAATAGAAATGTTGAATTTTTAAAAGGAAACTGTAAAAATATATCAAGTCTTTTTAAATACAGAAAAAGAATTGACAACTAGATTCGAAAAATTTGAAAAATTTTACCAAAAGAAGTAACATTTATTACTTCACAAGAATTGGAAAAATTTATATCCTGAATTAATTTCCAACTGAAAGGGAAGATAAATTTGCAAAAGAACATGGTGCAATTTTCGTTATGCAAATTGGAAAAAGTGCTAGAATCAGGAAAAACACGATGGACGTGCTCCAGATTATGACGACTGGGAATTAAACGGAGATTTGATTATGTGGAATCCAGTTTTGGACAGATCGCTGGAATTATCATCAATGGGAATTCGTGTAGACAAAGCTGCTTTGGAACGTCAATTAAAAAGGAATTAAATCTAGAAGAAAGAAAAATCTTTCTTTTCATAAAATGCTCTTAAATGATGAATTACCATTAACAATCGGTGGAGGAATCGGACAGTCAAGAATTTGTATGTTCTTGTTACAAAAAGCTCACATTGGAGAAGTTCAGGCTTCAGTTTGGACTCCTGAAATCGTAAAAGAATGTAAGGAAAACGGAATTAATCTTTTATGGTATTAATAAATTTGAAATATACTGAACCCGTTTAAAATAGAACTATTAAAAATTATACAAGTTTAGGGTTTGGTAAAATAGTCATAACTTTTTGAGTTCGATTTTAAGTCCGTTTTTACTATAAAAAGAAAAAGTGAATTACTAATTAATTTTAGTTTTTCACTTTTTATTTAAATTATAAATCCTGTTCCAGCAAATGTCCCATTTTTCTCTTTTTACTTTCAAATAACTTTTATCTACATCATTTGCAGTAATTTCAATTTCTGTACGTCCAGCAACTTTTAACTCCGTATTTTTCAAACCTTCAATTTTCTTTTAGGATTATTAGTTTTTAAAATAATTGATTTTTATTCCCAAATCCTTTTATAATTTGTGCTGCCCACAGCATAATCCCTCAAATCATCAGAAAATCCCACTTTATGATTTGCTTCAACAGTGTCATAGCCCTCATCTTGCAACTTATACGCCTTTAATTTGTTCAAAATGCCAATTCCACGTCCTTCCTGACGTAAATAGATTAAAAGCCCTTCTCCACTTTCTTCCAGTTCATGTAAGGCTCTATGAAGCTGTTCTTGACAATCGCATCGTCTTGAACCAAAAACATCACCTGTTAGGCATTCAGAGTGAAGTCTGACAGTAACATTTTCTTTATTTCTTATTTCGCCTTTCATAACGGCAATATATTCTTTATGTTCGATTTCATCGCTATAACCTGCAAAAGTAAAGTTTCCAAATTGTGTTGGAATATCAACAACTGCTTCATTTTTAACTAATTTTTTTCGTTTTTATATAAACAATCAAATCATCAATTGTAATTAATTTTAAATTATGTTTTTGACAAAATTCAAATAAGTCATTTCGACGAGCCATTTCTCCGATTTTCCTTAAAATTTCCATAATTACAGCCACTTCAGAAAATCCTGCAAGTCTAGATAAATCAACAGCCGCTTCAGTATGCCCAGTTCTTTCCAGAACGCCACCTCCCGCGCAATCAGTGGAAACATATGCCCAGGCTTTCTAAAGTCTTTTGCAGTTTTGGCAGGATCTGCCAAATCTTTTATTGTCTTTAATCTGTCAGCTGTAGAAATTCCAGTAGTTGTACCTTCTAGAGAATCAACTGACACTGTAAAAAGCAGTTCCGTAATAATCAGTATTGTGCTGAATCATTGGGTTTAACTCAAGTTCTTCTGCCCTTTTTGGACATTGGTACACATAAGCCCACGTGCCTCATTAATTATAAAATTCAAAGTTTCATAATTTACTGTATCAGCTGGAATTATTAAATCTCCCTCATTTTCTCTATCTTCGTCATCTACAACCACGACTGGAACACCATTTTTCAAATCTTCAAGACAGATTCGATACTATCAAATTTTATTTTAGTTTCTGACATTTAAAATCACTTCTTTCGTTTACATTTTTATTAAAATCCATTTTTTTGTAAAAAAATTCCATTGTTAAATTTGATTTTTCTCTTTTTATTTTCGATTTTTCTTCATTTTTCAAAATTGTCAAACTTTAATATTTTTTTCAACATATTTTTCCAAATAAATCTGTTTCAATATTTACAAAATCCCCAGTTTTTTTCATTCCAACGGTAATATTTTCAATCATATGTGGAATAAGCGAAACTGAGAAAAATTCCAGTATTATCATCTACATCAATTACTGTAAGGCTCGCTCCGTCAATCGTTACACGTCCTTTTTCAACAATGTATTTCATATTATTTTTATAATTTTTATCCAGCTGGAATTCATACACTTTTGCAATCCCTTATCTGTAATTGATACAATTTTAGCCTCACAGTCAACATCCCCCATTACAAGTGTCCGCCTAAAAAAGTCATAAGTGTAAGTGACTTTTTCAAGATTGACAATGTCTCCAGCTTTAGCACGTTTTTAAACCACTTCTTTCAATAGTTTCAAACATTACATCAGCAGTAAAAGTCATTTCCATTTAGTTTTGTAACAGTCAGGCACACTCCATTTACAGCGATACTATCCCCAATCTGTGCTTTTTCAGCGACTTTTTTCCCCCTTATTGTAATTTCGATACTTGCAGTTTTTTTTGCAATATCAATAATTTTTCCAGTTTCTTCAACTAAACCAGTAAACATAATTTTCTCCTGATTTTTAATTTTTTATTCTAAATTATAGTAATTCTAGTTTAAAAATAATAGTAGAAAAGTTAGATTACATCTATAGCAAATCTACTAACTATAACTTTTTGTAAAATTCCATTCCAACATTTTTCGCCATAAATATTATATTTTACGTTTTTCAAAAATGATGGATTCATCCATATTTTTCTTATCAAATCCAGCAATAAAAGATTTCCCTTCAGTATCACCCAAAGATTTTATTAGTACAAAAATCTCCCCAGCATCAATAACATCTTTCTTCAAACGCTTGTGAAAATAAGTGATTGCCCACCTTCCAGTAAAAATTGAGTCAATTCCTAATGTTCCAATTTTTTTCAAGAATTTCTTTAAAAGCTGAATTTTGTACCATTTAAAAATACAAATTTAACCTTGTTATTTTCAAAAAATCTAACTGCTTTTTCAGAATTTTTTATTTTTTTCTGATGTAATAATTATCGTCTTTTTCATCAATATTTTTCCCTTAATAATATTATGAATTTTTTCAGTCTTTTAAATGCGGATCAATAATGATTCTGTATGGATTTACACCGTTTTCAATTCTAGCAGTAAGGCTTGGATTGTCAGCTAGGACAGTATTTATGCCAACCATTATTCCCATAAATTTGTTTCGGTAAATTGCACTTTTTCACGTGCCGCTTCGTTTGTAATCCATTTGGAATTTCCTGTTTTTGTAGCAATTTTTCCATCTAGAGTAATCGCACATTTTAAAAATAAATAGGGTAATTTTGTCAGAATATATTTGAAAAACACTTGATTTATTTTGTCGCATTCTTCTTTCAAAAACATTTTCAGTAACTCCAATTCAGCATTTTTCAATATTTGTACACCTTTTTCCAGCCACTTTTGGGTTTGGATCAGATGAGCCAATGACACACCTTTTTAGTCCCAATTTTACAATTTTTCTGCACAAGGCGGTGTTTTTCCATAATGCGAGCAAGGTTCCAATGTAACATAAATCGTAGCATTTGATAAATCTTTAGAATTTTTGAAGCTTCGTCCAAAGCGTAAACTTCGGCGTGAGGCCCTCAAAAATACCTGTGATAGCCAGTTCCAATAACTTTTCCAGCTTGAACGACAACAGCTCCAACCATTGGATTGGGATTTACTGCCCCTAGCCTTTTTGCCAGTTCAATTGCCATTCTCATATATTTTTCATCAATGTTTTTCTTTCATTTTATTTTTCCCTTTATATAATCCAAGACATCTTCTTCTTTTTCGTAAAATTCATCTCCACCTATAAATTAGGCATCTAAAATTCTTATCAATTTCTTTTATTAAATTAATCATTTCGATTGCAGAAAATGCAGCATCTGCTCCTTTTATTTCCAGCCTTTTGTTCCAGCTCTTTCAATAGCTTCTTCAATGTTGTTTGTAGTTAAAACTCAAAAATTACAGGTAATTCACTTTGTAATGAAATTTGAGAAACTCCTTTTGAAAACTTCTGCACAAACATAGTCAAAATGTGGAGTAGACCCTTTTATTACAGCTCCCAGAGTAATTATCGCATCATATTTTCCAGTATTTGCTAATTTTTTGTAATTAAAAGGTATTTCAAAATGCTCCCGGAACCCAGGCAATATCAATACTTTTCTTCAGAAACATCATTTCTTTTCAATACATCCAAAAGCTCCGCCAACTAATTTGGAAGTAATAAACTCGTTAAATCTTCCAGCTACAATCGCTATTCTTACATCTCTTCCATCAAATTTTTTCCTTCAAAAAGTTCTCATTTCAAATCATCCTCTCGTTATCCATATTTTAATTCTCTTTAAAACAAAAAAATCATAACTTATGAGTCTGGTTTCAAAGAGGTTTGACATACTAAATAAAAATAAAATTTAAAAACATTATTTGCTAATAAAAACAAAAAAGCCAAGAACGTTATAATTCAAAGGCTTTTTGATATTTAAAAGGTAGATGATATATAATTTAGTATGCTGAATGTATCAAAATTATTCAAAATATTGTATATAAAATACAATAAAATTGAAAAAAATAATTTTAAACAGCCAACAATTTCACTTCTACCATCTAGACTATAACTATCGGTACTGGAATCACACCAGTTCATGTCGTTTTCATTTTAATTAAAAATAAAAACAACTCGTGGACTTTACCACCGGTCGGAATTTCGCCCCTGCCCTGAAGTTTTAAATTTATTTCAAATTAATAATATCACTTTTTAATTTAATTACAAAGAGTTTTTAAAAGAAACAAGATAAACACATAAATATTTTAAAAATATTTTTAAATTTGTCACAATATATTACATAATCTATGTATACACTTTTTATCGTATTCTTTTCATTCGTTTTGTGTGTAAAAAGCCATACAAATCCTTTTCCCATCCGTATATCAGAATCTCGAAAATGATTTCCCTCATTCCAATCTAAAAATACAGTTTTTCAACATCTTCAGAATTTTTAAAATTTCAATATATTCTCTTATATTATCTCCCGATTTTTCGATAAAAGTCTGATGTTTAGTCTTCTCTTCTAAATCTCCAAGACTTAAATAAATATTATTTACTAAAAGGTTTACTGTCCTTTACAAAAATCCATCCAGTTTTTATACCAAACTGATGGTGAAACTCCAGCTGTTCCAGCAAAAATATCTACTTATAACCACTCCACAGCGAAAATAACCCAGCAGAGAATATCCACCCTAAAACATATTTCACATTCTTATCTTGAATATTTATAAATTCTGCCAAACTTGGAATCAATTTTTCTTTTTATAAACTTCAACGTTTTATCGGCTCCATTTCCAAAAGTTCCCTTTTCCACGAAGAAGTGGCATTTCCCATGGAGTCAGTTCGTTGTTCCAGTCGTTTATTTTAAAATGCAATAAAAGCTAAAATTTTATTTGTATTTTTCAGAAATATATTTAACTTCATTATCTAGAACTTTTGATATCATTTTCGTCTACAGGCTGTATCAAAACGTAGTCAATTTTTCATTTTCTTTTATATACAAAATACACTCTTTATTTTCTATTCTTAAATTTAATTTTTCATAGTAGATCCTTTTTAATATTTTTTAAATAGATTCTGATTAAGATAATTAATTATAGCATATATTTTAAAAATTTTTATTCAAATTTATCTATGATATTATTATAGTTTTTCTTTAATTATGTATATTTAAATGAAATTGTAGTAAAATAAATTATATAGTGAAAACTTTATTTTATGACTTTAAATTTATTATCCAAGAAAAATGATAAATTACAAAACACAAAGAAATTAAAAAGAGCAATTTCCTTTTACGCTTAAATAAACACGCGATACGATAATAGAACGATAAAAATTATGAGTATCAGATACAAAAATATTAAGATGGAGTTAATTTTTATGAATGGTGAAATAGCACAAATATGTAATATTGTGATGGCTACTAAAAAGTGCTTTAGCAAATTAAATATAAACCTGTATGATTATGATCTACTTTCATATTTTTTTAATAATAAAAAAATATAAGAGCTAAAAGTGTTGAAGAATGGTTTTGATTATTGTATTGATAGGATTACAAAAATATTAAGTTCTTAATTCCTCTACCTATAAAAGATAGTGATTTTTCTTAATTTTTATCTAATATAAGTCTAAACTAGTATAGTCTGCTATTTGACAATAAATTTGTTACTTTATTTTACTCAAAATGGGAAGATTACAATAATGAATGGTACATTATTTACTACAGAACATAAATGAAACTTCTCTAAATCAAAAACCTAAATTTTATGATAATACAGAAAATTTTAAAGATGTATGAATAGAATAGCGATTTTAGCTGATAAAAATTAATTTTTCCAAATTTTTGGAAATATCTTTAGAAAAGCTTTTGATATTTTAATGGAAAAGATTGAAAAATATACAAAAACTCTTTTTATGGACTATACTTTTTCTAGAATTACCCAAAAATTAACAAACACCTTTTTATGTCCTCAGATATTTCTGATGTTTTTGGTGGAATGGGGTTCACTGGAATGACAGCCTCCTTATTATGCACACGAAAAAAGGGCTTGAAATTGAATATGACATTCTTACGGAAGAACTTTTAACACAAATCAGGCTTGCTCTTTTATATTCTGTAAATGAATGGTAAAATTACAATAAAAAGTCATGGTATAAATGTGATGCCGTAATTAGTATTGCGATTTATGTAATTACATTACAATATAAAAATATTATCATTTATTTTTCAAAAATTTTACAAAGGTAGTATTTTTGGTATAATAAAATTATAAAAACAGAGTTTTAGAAAGAGATGAGGGAAAAAATGGAATTGTTTAAAATTAACAGAGTTTATAAATGAAAATATTGATAAAATTTATGATGAAATGGTAAAAATTAGACGAACTATTCACGAAAAATCCTGAACTTGGGGATAGAAGAGATTGAAACAAGTAAATTAATAAAGAAATTTTAACAGAAAATGGGATTGAATTTTTTGAAATTATAAATACTGGAGTGGTTTGCGACAATCTACACGACAAGGAAAATATGAGAAAAATAAGACAGTTGCAACTCATTACGGATATTGATGCATTGCCAATTTTGGAAGAAAATGAAGTTGAATATAAGTCAAAAATATTGGAAAAATGCACAGCTTTGCGGACACGATGCACATACAACTATTCAACTTGGAGTAGCAAAAATTTTGGCAGATAACAAGGATAAATGGCATGGAACTGTGAGATTTTTCTTTTCAGCCAGCTGGAAGAAACAACTGGCGGTGCTGATAGAATGATAAAAATGGAGCATTAAAATTTGAAAATGATGAAAAATCGAAAAATGAGACGCCTTTTTTGCATTGCATGGCTCGAAATGAACTTGGAAAAATTGGGATAAAAGTATGGAAAGGCACATGCTTCCATCAGCAAGAATCACCTTACAATAAATGGTACTTCTGCTTCCGCCGCATTGCCTCAGGAAAGTCGATGCAATCTTTAATTGGAGCAAAAAGTTATGGAATACTTGCAGTCAATAGTTAGCAGAAGAATTGATCCAAGAAAGATCCGTAATTACAATCGGAGCATTCAATGGAGGCTTTGCTGATAATGTGAGTATGCGATAGAAAGTCGAAAATGAGAGAACTGCAAGAACAATGTCCGAAGAAACAAGAACATTTATAATCGAAACAATTGAAAAAGACACTGCTAAATTTGTAGAGTCACTAGGCGGAACAAGTAAATGTGAATATTAGCGTGGCTATGCTCTGTAATTAACAGTGAAAGAAATGACAAAAGAGTAGAAAATAATATTGTCTGACTTATACGGCGAAAAATGCTCTAGGGAATTAATAAAAACAGCCTAGAATGGATGTTGAAGATGTTAGTTATTTTCTAAATGAAATCCCTGGATGTTTTTCAGACTGGGAACAAGAGTGGAAAAGAAAAGGCTTTAATTTACGATTTGCACCATCAAAATTTAATATTGAGGAGGAAGGTTTAAAAATCGGAATGGGATTACAATGGGTGAAAAATATTTTAGAATAATTTGCGAAATAAAGTTTTTAATAGATCAAGTAAAATAATTTGTTGTTAATAATGTTTTTCTATAATTTATATATTTTCTTTTTAAACGAGAGTTTAGTATCAGAAATAATCACGTCGGGCATTTTATGTACTAGCGAAAACTGTTTGAGCATGGCGAAGAGTAGCAGTGCCAGAAAAGATGTCAGTGAGACTTTCTTCTTCATAGGTTGTAACAGATTTGCGGCAGTGAGGCAGTCTACGCAGCTCATCAAAAGAGCATAGTGATATGAAAATATTTATTAATCAAAATACATAAAAGTAATCGAAAATAATTTGTTTGTATGAAAGAAATATTTGAGATAAAAGGAATGAGATGAGATAAAATAAAAATAATTATGAAGTTGGGCAAAAACTGGAGATTGAAATAGAAAAATAGTGTTTGGTGGAGGAAAAGGACTTGGAAGAGTTGATGGATTTGCAGTATTTGTACCGATGAGTGTGCCGGAGATAAATTGGAAGTGGAGATTATCTCGGTAAAAAGTCGTATGCAAGAGGGCTTATAACTAGGATAATTGAAACCATCAAAGGACAGGATTGAAGATTTGTCAAAAGTGGTTTTTGAGGATTTTTGATGGCTGTGATTTTGGATGCTTAAATATGAAAAACAGCTTGAATATAAGGATAAAATGCTTGAAGAAGTGTTGACAAAGATTGCTGAAATTGATTTGAAAAAGGTAAATTAGCAAAATTATTGGAAGTGATAAAAATTAATTATAGAAACAAGACAGCTGAGCCATTTTTAAAAAGAATGGGATTATTCAGACAGGGATTTTATTCAAGAAAAGTCCCACAATGTGTTTTCAGCTAAAGAAAGTCTTCTAAAGTCAGAAATTGCCAAAAATAATTATTGATAAATTTTACATGAAAGTAAATAGTTTTGCAGGCACAAAAAAGAATTTAAAGTTTTTAACGAAGTGAATAATACTGGATTTTAAAGCGAGATAATGGTTAGAAATAATGAAAAGATGAAGTTATGATAGTTGTTATTGTGAATAAAATTCGCAGTATAATCAGCTTTCAAAAGTGCTGGAAGAAATGTATGATGAAAATGACTGCATAAATCAACCTATATTTCTGTAAAACTGAACAGAATAATGTAATTTTAGGTAAAAATGTCCATTTATTTGAAGCCAGTATTTGGAAGAGAAATGGAAGGATTAAAATTCAAGATTTATCAAATTCATTTTTCCAGATTAATAAAAACAGGCATAAACTTTACGATGTTGCAATAAAATTTTTGAATGAAGAAAATAAAAATACTGATAAAATCTACGAAAAAAACAGTAATTGACGCATTTTCAGGGACTGGAACAATTGCGATGATGCTTTCAAAAACATAGGTTATTGGAATTGAAAGCGTAGAAAGTTCAACACTTGCGGCACAGCTTTCTGACAACTTCATTCAAAATGTAGAGATTTGTAAACGGAAGAGTTGAAAAAGAACTTTCAAAAAGTTTTTGAAAAAGGAAGATGTCGGAACAATAGTTTTTCGATCCGCCAAGACGAGGGAATCGAAGAGTCAGCACTAAAAGAGTGTTGTACAGAACAAAATTGATTGTCTATATTTCCTGCAATCCTGCCACTTTTGCATCGAGATGTAGAATTTTGGCTGAAAATGGGTATGTATATAGAAAGTTACTCCTGTGGATATGTTCGCAGACTGGGGCATATTGAGTAGTAGGAATACTCAGAAATATCTAAAATAAATGAATAGTTCAAATACATTATTAGATTTGAGGAAAATAAAAACACTGACTAGTAATATGTGCATTCAATTTGATTACTTCCTATTTATGAGATTATTCTGAGAAAAACATATGAAAAACCTCAAAAATCAGGAAATCAGAAAAGGATAAAAATGATGAAAATTTAAAAGAATCTGGTAAAAAGCAAGAGACGAATTTATAAAAGTATCTAATTACATAGCATAGAAGCAACAACTATAAAGCAGGTAACTGTTCAGGTTGGAAAAACCAAAAGCTCAAATAGCATATACATATTTTTGGATTGAGTTATTGAAGACAATTGAATTTTCACATAGTATTTCTATTTCTATAGATTGTATAATATATTGCGACAAACTATATAAAACTCATGATAATTTCGTGTTAAAATGTTAGTAACGACAAAAACATTAACGAAGAAATATATCATGAGCCATAAATATTTTACCATAAATGAAAGAAATAAGTAGAGGTTCTGCAAAAGAAAATTACAATTTCTAAAATTGCCAAAATCCATAACAGGCACAGAGCTACCATCTGCTGAAATCAAAAGAATTAATGGCAATACTCTTCTGAAAATGCTCAGGCGGATGCCAATACAAAGGCTGCTAATAAAGGAAGAAATTCAAAAATTACTCCCGAATTGAAAAATCTGATAAAAAGACAGGCTCTACAAGACTTGGTCGCCTGAACTAGATTGTCGGCAGAGGAACTAAAGACGACTTATCGCTTTAAGACTATCTATAACTGGCTGTACAGCGATTTTTCTGGATGTCTCCCTGAATGTCTTAAGAAGAAAGGGGAGAAGAGCGAAAACTAAGGAGACAAGAGGAAAATTTAATATTGGAAAATCAATTAATGAAAGACCGTCTGAAGTAAGCTCAAAGGAAGTTTTTGGACATTGGGAACTGGATTCAGTAGTTTCATCAAGAGGAGGAAAGCAAAACCTGTTTTGCAACATTTATGGAGTTGAAGACGAGATTTTTATGTACAAATAAAAATGGCGGATAGAAGCAGGAATTCAATGCTGGAAGCAATAAAACAGATGACCGCCAATATTCCAGAAGCAGCGTTTAAGACTTTTACATCAGACAGGGGCAAGGAATTTTCATGCTGGGAGGAAGTGGAGAAAATGGGAATAGGTTTCTATTTTGCAGATGCATACTGCTCATGGCAGAGAGGATGCAAACGAGAACAACAACGGCCTTCTAAGAGATTTTACCCAAAGAAGACACGACATATCAAAAATAGATACAGAAGAGTTGCTAAATGGATTAATGTGATAAACTCAAGACCAAGAAAATGTTTAAACTATGCAACACCATTTGAAAAATTTTTACACGAAATTGGTTTTTAAAAATTAGTAAAAATGTCGCAATTAATATTGCAATTTATGATTTCCAATAAATAAATATCCTGAACACGATATTAATGGACCTATTACTCTTTCTTTTAGAGTCGAAGCTAAAGATAACGTTTGTAGCGATTTAGATTATAAAAATTCATAATAAAATAGTTGATGTTCAAATAAAGGAAGATTCGAAAATATATTATCAAGCTAATTTATTGGACGGAACATGTAGATGTTTTGATAATAATATGGTTGAATTAGATAAAATTAAAAAAGTTGTAAAAATATAATTGGTCCATATGAAAATAACACACCAAAGATAATAGAAGATTCTATCGAAGCTGCTAAAAATTAGTTCCATTTTACTGAACATATTCTCAAAGAACGAGAATTAGTTTATCAAAAATGTGGAGGAAGAAATGAAAGAGATAAAGCCTGAACTAAATACAATCTTATATGGTCCTCCAGGAACTGGAAAAACTTATAACATCTGTCAATCACTGCAGTGGCAATGTGCGAAAATAAAAATATTGAAGATGTGCAATCTGAAGAGTATGAAAAAGTATTGCATAGATATAATGAATTGAAAAAGAAGGTCGAATTGCATTTACTACGATTTCATCAATCTTACGGATATGAGAATTTATTGAAGTATCAGTCAATAATTGTTGAAGACAATAATGATGATAGTTCTGGAAATATAGGTATAAAAATAAAAAATCTGGAATTTTTAAATCTTTCTGTGAAGAAATAGAAAAATAACAATAAAAATGATAAATTTTTATTAATAAAGATACAACAATTTGGAAAGTTACAGTTGGATCTAAAGTACAAAATGATTGTTTTTGTAAATAATTATATTAGGATAGGCTTTGAATTCATGATGGAAGGTGCAAAAGAATTTGTAAACCAAATAAATGAAGTGATATTATTATTAGCAACAGATGGTAATAGAAAAGAATATTAGAGGTATTGCAATAGCTACTTCAGACGAAGCTTATAAACTTGAGAATACTGAATCAGATAGTACTACTAGAGATGTAATGTGACTTGTCCGTGATATAAACGATGATGTAACAATTTTAAATGGAAATAAGTGGGTTTGCGAGAAAAAGACTGTATCAAGATTACCAAACATGAACATCAAGGATGATGGAATTTGCAATCATGTTGAATTGAAGGAAACTCATATTGAAAATAATGGATCTTATGTATTTATTATAGATGAAATTAACGAGGTAATATTTCTAAAATTTTTGGTGAATTGATTACTCTTATTGAAGATACCAAACGAAAAAGGAATGATTGAAAGAGATGTCAACAATTCTTCCTTACTCTGGAAATCTTTTTAGTGGCACTTCTAATGTTTATATTTTAGAACAATGAATACTGCCGACCGTTCAATCGCTCTGATGGATACAGCTCTTCGTAGAAGATTTCAGTTTGTTGAAATGATCCTGATACAGATATATTAAAAATATTTACAGTTGAGGGAGTTGAAATTGCTCCGATACTTAAAAATTAACGAGAGAATAACATTTTTATATGATAGAGAACATACAATTGGGCATGCATTTTTATAAAAACTTATTGAGTCGCCTAATATTAATACATTAGGTTCTATTTTTGAAAAATCTATAATTCCACTTTTTACAAGAATATTTCTATGAAGATTATCAAAAATACAGTTAGTTTTAGGTGATAATGAGCAAAGTGAGATGTTTCAACAAAAATTTATTAAAGGTGAAGAAGTAAAAGTGAAGAATATCTTTAAGGAGAATAAGGAGAATGCTGTTGATGTTGTAGATCTTCCAGAGAAGAAATATACTATTAATAAAAAAGCTTTTCTTAATATTGAAAGTTATAAACAGATTCTTTAGAAAGCGGTAATTTAATGAATAAATTTTTAGAAGTAAAAGAAGCTGATATAATCACTGAAATCCTAATTTTAAAAATAATGAAAAATACAAATATTTTGAGATACTGTAGCTTTTGAAAATCTAATTGAATTTATTCATCAATTTACACAAATGAAGAAGTTGCAGATGTACTTGATTTCATGAGAATTTCATATAAACGTAATATTGGGAATATTGTGTCAATTAAAAACTATGTAGGGTTAATTCAAATGAAAAATGGATATCAAATACAAAATTCTTCCTAAAATAAGTTTTCACAAATAGTGATGATTCAGAAAATAGAATACTATTTTTCTCAATATGTTAAGAAGTATGAGAAATTTTCCAAGTCAAAGTATTTAATAACTCAATATTCAAGTTGAGCGTATGAATCTTTGATGAAATATTTATTAATATGTACACAAGAAATAAAGGCGATTAATAAAAATGGAATTAAATCAGATTATATTTTCAAAGAAGATAATTTAAACTATTATAAAGGGAAGTTATTGACATCGCAGCATTTAAAAATAAACTTGAGTACATAAGAACGTTTTTATGTTGCCTATGATGAATTTAATCCTAATAGAGTTGAAAAATAAAGTTAATTAAGCTACATTGTTGAAATTACAAAAACTTACAACAAGTGCAGAAAATTCAAAAGAAATAAGGCAGTTATTAGTGAAATAATAGATAGCTTCAATGAATTATACAGCCGACTTTTCAAAGGTTAGAATAAATAGAAGTAATAGGGATTATGAAATGATTATGCAATGGTCAAAAGTATTTTTACTAAATCAAATCTTTTTACAACTTTTTCTGGAAATAATAATTCTGAGACATTATTATTTCAATGGAAAAAGTATATGAAAAGTTATGTGAAGCTAAACATTTGAAAATACTAGGGAGACGGTTGGAATGTATCAGAGTCAAGATAGAGGTTACTATTTATTTACTAAACCAAGACTACAATTCGCTTTAATCCTGATATTGTTTGCAAGCGTGGAGAACGAACTATTATTATGGATACCAAATGGAAGAAACTCGTTAATACGAACGTATTAATTACGGTATTTCTCAAAGTGATATGTATCAAATGTAGCTTATTCAAAATATGAGCCTCAAATATGGCTCTATACCCTTTGAATGATGAAATGAAGAACATTCAGAAATTTCATTTAATTCGGGTGATGGAACAACTGTAAATATTTATTTTGTAGATTTGGAAAATATTCAAAGCTCGCTAGAAGTTTTGAGAGCAAAGATTAGGTAATTTTAAATTTATATAAGCAAAAAGATAAATTTACAGAGACAGTACGATAGAATTTAACGAGAAGATGTTTTTGATTAAGATCATCTGTTCAATCTGAACTCTGTGTCTATAAAGTTTTTCTGATGTAAAGATATATATGGAATAAAAATAATCAAGAAAAAGGAAGTTGATATTTATGAAAATATACACAAAAATATGGTGACAGAGGTTTTACAAGACTTGCTGGAGGAGAACGTGTGAGCAAGACTCACGTGAGAGTGGAAGCGTATGGAACGATGGATGAAGTTTGTTCACTGCTTGAGTTATTGGCAGAAATTCGTGAAGATGAAAAAAATTAAATAGCGTGCTTGGGAAATCCGTGAAGAATGTGAAAATATACAGCAGCAGCTTTTTGACTGTGGAAGTGATTTGGCGGTACCTGAAGGATACGAGAATACAAGCAGCAGATTGGTGATGTAGAGTGGCTTGAGCAGAGAATGGATGAATATATTCCGTTGCTGCCTAGATTAGAATGTTTTATAATTCCAGGAGGAAGTAAAATTTCGAGCTTGTTTCATATGATGCGTACAAGTGTGCGTAATTTTGGAGCGAAAGATGATAGCTGTAATTGAAGCAAATGAAGGAATAAATAAAATTGGACTTCAATATATAAATAGACTTTCGGACTATTTCTTTGTAGTAGCATGTCTTGTAAATTTGAAATTGGGATTTAGTGAAACAGTATATAAAAAGAAATGCTAAAATTTTTAGAAATAATAAATAATATATATTTAAAATTTTTAAAGATTATTTGAATATTTCTAAAATGACTTTTTCTAAAAATATCAGGAATAGGGAGCAAAATTAAATGAAATTAGGGAATTATTGAGCAGGAAATATGGGAGCTCTATACTGAAAGGCGTTACATCTTCAAACTTTCTTGAAAATAAAAAATATAGCTATTTTTGATTTAAACAACGAAAAATTGAAGAATTATCAAAAAGAGTACGGTGTAAAAAGCAGAAAATGAAAACGAACTTGCAAATAAAAGTGATATTCTCATTCTTTCTGTAAAACCAAATATTGTTCCAAAAGTACTGGATAAAATAAAAGATGATTTGTCGACGATTGTTTTATCAATTGCAGCTGGAATTAGTATTGATTTTATTGAAAATATTGTTGGAACTGACAAAAAGTTATTAGAACTATACCAAACACACCTGCTCAAGTGATGGGAAGGAATGACGGCAGTTTCTTTTTAATCAGAACATTCAGGAAAATGAAAAAAGTATAATTTTTAAATTGCTGAATAGTTTTGGAAAAAGCATTGAAATTGAGGAAAAAAACTTATGCATGCCTATACAGGAATTAGCGGCTCTTTACCAGCCTATGTTTACGTATTTATGGAGGCTCTTGCGGATGGCGGGTACTGGAAGAATGCCAAGAAACAAAGTATGAGATTATTGCTCAAACAGTTTTGGGTTCAGCTAAAATGATGTGAAACAAAAACATCCAGAATTTTTAAAAAGATGAGGTAACTTCTCCAGGAGGAACTACAATTGCCGCTTTGAAAGTGCTGAAGATCAGTAAATTTAGAGGAACTGTAATGGAAGCCGTTAAGGCTTGTACAGAAAAATCAAAAGGAAATGGCAGGGGAATAAAAATGGACTGTATCCAAAATCTTGGACATAAACAAGACTGAGGTGCAGTTTTTTTATTAGAAAAATTTGAGAAAATATCAATTTTAATATTGAAAAAGCTGTATTTATACATATGTGGAATAATTTTAAAATTTATTTTTTTCATTTGTCTTGTTTTTCAAAAATGAGGTATACTCATAATAACAAAAGTTATGTAAGCGGTTACATTTTGAAAAGTTAAATGGAGGTGATAAAAATGAAAAAGCACTTATAATAGGGAAGCTTGAATATGGACATGACTGTAAAAGTAGAAAAACTGCCTAAATTAGGTGAAACAATTTTTGGAAATGAATTTTATGAAAGTTGTGGTGGAAAAGGTGCAAATCAGGCTGTTGCGGTAGCTAAACTTGGAATGAAAAACTGAAATGATAGGAATGGTAGGAAAAGGATAGTCAAGGAGAAAGTTGATTCAGAACTTAGTTGATAATGGAGTTAAAAGCTGATAATGTTATTAAAAGTGATGAATTAACAGGAAGAGCTATAATAACAGTAGATAAAAATGGTGATAATAATATCATTGTTATTGCAGGAAGTAATTTCAAAATTACAGAAAAATGATATTCAGAATAAAAATAAATGTAATAGCAGAGAAATGATGTAGTAATTCTACAAAATGAAATTCCACTTTCTGTAGTTGAATTTTTGTCTTCTGAAAGCTAAAGGAACTTGGTAAAATTACAGTATTTAATCGGCTCCCGCAACAAAAATTAAATGATAGAATTTTTCATAACACGATTATTTAATATTTAACGAAACCGAAATGGAAGAAATATTTGAAAATAAAATTTCCGATGAAGGATATGCTGAAAATACTTCATAAAAAGAAGAACACGGAATAAAAATATTATTCTTACATTAGGTGAAAAAGGCTGCATCTTTTTGATAAAAAAATAATAAGATTAATGAGTATGAGTGCATATAAGGTAAAAAGCAGTAGATACAACTGCAGCAGGAGATTCCTTTATTGGAGCATTTGCCATGAAAATATGTGAATGCGGAGATACAGGTGAAGCAATAAAATATGCAACAGCAGTTTCAGCAATAGTTGTGACAAGGCAGGGTGCACAGAGTTCAATTCCCTACAAAAGATGAAATAGAAGATTTTTTTGAGAAAAATTAAAAGAAGAAATATAAGCGATTACATAAAAGAAATAATACTTAATTGAAACTTTAATATTAAGTATTTATAATTGAAAAATAAATTAAGACAAAAGTAGGAGTATAGAAAATGAAAAAGGAAAAATAATTTTGGATTGTGATCACTGGGCATGATGATGCCGTAGCAATAATGTTGGCTGGAATAAATCTAAAATTGAATTGTTAGGATTACAGTTGTTGCAGGAAATCAGAAACTTGAAAAGACGGTAAACAATGCTCTTAAAAATTTGTAATCATTTGAATTTGAATGTTCCCATCTATGCTGGAATGTCAAAAACCGATGGTAAAGAGAACAATTGACAGCTGGCAATATACATGGAAAAAAACAGGGATTAGATGGTCCTAAATTTGACGAATTAAAAATAAAAGCTGAAGATAAACATGCAGTAAATTTTTATTATAGATACTTTTAATGAATTCAGATGAGAAAATAACGCTTGTTCCTATAGGACCATTAACTAATATTGGAATGGCAATGAGATTTGAGCCTAAAATAATAGAAAAAATTAATAGGATAGTATTAATGGGCGGTTCGTATCAGCTAGGAAATACGACACCAGCAGCAGAATTTAACATTCTTGCAGACCCTGAAGCGGCACATATTGTATTTACTTCAGGAGTAAAACTGGTAATGATGGGACTAGATTTAACAAGGCAGGCTTTGGCAACTAAGGAAGTAGTGGACAAAATAAGAACTCTGAATAACAAAGCATCAAGAGTATTTGTAGAGTCAATGGAATTTTTTACGTCTGCTCAGAAAAATATCTTCGGTTTGAATGCCCCTCCTGTTCATGATCCTACTACTATTGCTTATATAATTGATCCTGAATGTATAGAAGTTAAACCCATGTTCTGTGAAATCGAACTTTGGAGTAAAAAATCGTATGGCAGAACAATATGTGATTATTTTGGGATACGTAAGAAAGAACCAAATGTTGATGTAGCAATAAAACTTGATTTTGACAGATTCTGGAATCTTGTTTACGAAAATTTCAAATTATACGATAATCTCTAATATACCGTTAAAATGTAAAATAATATGAAATAAAAAAATGAAACGGTGGTATTATGAAAATACGAGGATATAGTGAGACTTGCAAATGTTTCTGTAGCAACTGTCTCAAGAGTAATCAATAATAATGATAATGTAAGAGAAGAAACAAAGGAAAAGAATAAATCGGATTATAAAGGAAAATAATTATTATCCCAACGTAATTGCAGAAATCTTTCTAAAAATGAAAATAATACAATAGGGAATAATAATTCCTGATATAAAAATTTATATTTTGCAAGTATAATGGATGGAATAGTTAATGAAGCAAACAGACGAAACTTAAATATTATTCTAGGATGTTCAAATGAAAATTTTGAATTACAGGAAAAATATATAGAATTATTCATAGAAACAGAGAGTTAAAGGGATAATATTGCAGTAACTCAAAATTCATATGATAAAATTGATTTTTGATCAGACATCTTCAAAAATACCATTAGTACTAATTGACAGAAAAATGAGACAAACAGATGCATGAGGTATTTTTGAAAATTTTCATTCAGTTTACAGAGTTATAGAAAAAAATTTATAAAATATGGAAAGAAAAATAGGATTTTTAGCGGGACCTCAAACTATAAGTACAGCAAAAGGAAAGATTAGAGGGTTACAAAAAGCCTTAAAAGATAATGGGATTAAGTATGATAAAAATTAGTACTTTATGGAGATTTCACATTGAAAAGTGGGTATAATCTGGAAAAGAAAATTTTTAAAAAGAGAAATGAGATGCCATATATATTTCTAATAACTCAATGACATTAGGATAAAGGTTTAAAGAATTAAACATAAATTCTGAAAACATAAAGATTGCAACTTTTTGAAGATAATGAAATCATAAGATTTATTGATGAGAAAAATAGTGTCTTATAATATGCCTTTTTCAGAATTAGCTAAAAAGTATAGAAATATTGGAATCACTGCTAAAAAATGATACTTCAGATACAACAGTTGAAATAAAGCCTTTAATAATAAAAGGCTATCTCAGAATAAAAATATAGAAAATTATATTTAATTTTTCATTTTTATAATGCAATCTAACTAAATATCAATACATTCAATAAATTTGGGGGCTGTCTCATAAAGATAATTTTTGTGAAACAGCCTTTTTATTACTAAACTGACGAAAAGAATCAAAAATTTAAATTGAATCTAAAAATTATGATTACATAATCTGATATTTTCTACATATTTTAATTTATTATTTATCCAATATTCAACTGGTTATTATTCTGATTTATTCGAAATTCAAGGCTACGTTTCGCTGTATCAACAAACAATGAGTTTTTCTTTTTGATAAATTGACAAGTAATATTTTTCCTTTTTTATCAACAGCAACCACTTTTTCCATCCTGTATTGAAAAAGTATACTGAATACTCTTGTAACTACGATTTGGAGACCAAACTATTTTTCTTGTCATCAATATGTAAAATGCTGAATTCATTGGAATTGCTAAATTTAGTCAGTTAAATCCTGTGCTATCAATTCCGCCTGAAATTCCCTTATTTGCATAAGCAGTTATTTTATACTCATCTTTATCTACATTTTTAACTCCTGCAAAGACTATTCCTAATGATTTTAACTCAGCTTTTCTCCATATCCACGTTATCTTTATAATTTGATCGTTTAGTGAATATTTTATAATTTTAGATTCATCAGTTATTTTTCCTTTTTTATTCACTTTTATAATTTTTAAAATCTTTTTGCAAAGTATCTGACAGAAATTCATAAACGTTTACTGCAGCATATCGAAAGCATAAAAGCCAAATAGTTTCCTACATTCAGCTGGACTGGATATTTATCTCCATCACCACTGATTATACCATAACTAATGTATGTTGGATTATTTGACATTCTATAGGAAAATGTTCGAAATTGTTAAAAATTTTCTTTTATTTCCTGCATTTAATACAATTCCTATTAAAATATTTGTTAATAGAATAAATTTTAATAAAATATCATAAATAAGTCTCCTAAAAGTTTTTATAAAAGAAAAAGGAGTTAATCCAAAATGTATTTTTGAAAAAAACTCCTAAAAATTTAAAAAGTATTTTTGATTTGCAATGATAGCAATTTCTACTCTTCTATTTTGAGCTCTTCCAGCTTCTGTTGCATTACTTGCGATAGGCATTTTACTTCCATATCCACGATAAGTCATTCTTGAACTTGCTATACCTTGTGATTGAGGTAAGAAGCTACTGAAGCTGCCCTATTTACAGATAATGGATTGTTAATTGCATCATTTCCTGATGTATCTGTATGTCTGATACTATAATTGTTGAATCAGGATAAGTTTTTTAATACAGATTGCTACTGAATCCAATGTTCCTCCTGAATTGTGGTTTCACTACATAACTGTTTAAGTCGAAAAGTAATATTTTCAGGTGCTGTTAATTTGATTTCACCTTCACCCAGTTCTTCTTACTTCTACACCAGTTCCTTTCAATTTGTCTTTTAATTCTTTTTCTTGTCTGTCAAAAAATATTCCCAATAGCCCGCTCCAACAGCTGCTCCTCCAGCTGTACCAATTAATGTACCCTTTGTATCCTTTCCTATGGCACGACCAATTACAGCCCAGCCGCTGCACCAGTTCCGGCACCAACTCCAGTTTACTAACTTTTCGTGTCCCATCAGCTGGAGTTGTACAAGAAACGATTGATAATAAAGATAACAGAATAATTGCCAATACTTTTTCATAATGACTCCTCCTTTTTAGTAAAAAAATCTGTCTTCAATAAATTATACAACATTTTTCCTGTTATTTCAATTTAATTTAACTTTGAAATAATTTTATTTTATTGATTTTAGAGTATTTATTTTAATGTTTTAATATTAATTTAAAAATTTATATTTGAAGTCATAATTAGAAAACTTCAGTGTGATGATGTGCCGTATGCAGAATGAAATAATTCACCTGTAACCTGCACTCTTTTTCCTAAAATATCTCTATCGAATAAGGAACGTGTTTCCTCTCCCATTAACTGAATTTCCTGTACATTTTGTTTCAGTCGGGCTATCTTCATCTCTACTACTGTAATAGGTCTACTAATCTTAAAGAACACATCTGTTACGGAATTATTTATAGTTTGATATCTTCTGCTTATAAGCGTTCCAACAATTGTAACTGGAAGGTCCATAATCATATGTCGACTGATTATTAGAAGTTATAGTAGTGAGATTGTTGATCTCTGAACTTTGTTCCACCTCTCATTCTTGCAATATTAGCATCAGAAATCAGTATCACTTTCTAAAATCAGTTTCCATTCTCCGTCTATATTTTTCAAAACTAAATATGAAGGATAATCCTTTTCACGCCTTTTAGTAACTTCCTTTACTAAAGTTCAGCTTTACCTGCTTATTTGAAATTTGGGTAACAATAATATCACTTTCAATTTTTTGTCCGTAAACAGGATTTTTACAAAGAAATTTTTCTGATCGGAAATATAGTGAGGCTTTTGTAACAGAAGACTGATAATATTCAATTCTATCTCTAAAATTTTCTCTAAAGTATCAAAAATCAGCATTACTGGAAGCTTCATTTCCAAATACTGACCATTTTCCTTTATCTGTTCTTCTACACTCACTTTCACTTTTTAATATTTCACATTACTACTGTAAATTGCTTGAATTACCCAGATTGTCACCATTTTTCCTTTTTCCACATGATAATAATAATAAAAATATTATGAAAAATATAATTTTTCATTTCATCAATCATCCTCCTTATTTTTTTATTAATTGCACAAAAATTGATATCTTAGTATTATTATAACTCATAAATTTTAAAAATAGTATAGCTAATAGAATTTATTTTTCTTATAAGCAAAAACAATTGATAATTTTGAATTTCAAGTTATAATATATTATGAAGTTTAAAAAAATAATATAAAGGGATGATAAATATGAAACTGAAAAATTTAACAAATTATTTGAAAACAGTAAAAATTTCCTAATGGGGCAACTGTAAAAATAGATTTGTGATAGCACAATGGTTGTCAATGGTTCAAGCTATAGAAGGAAATGTGAGGCGAAGATGATATAAAATATTTTGAAAGACGTTCTGACTCTGCTTCGCTTCTTATTACAGGTGCTACAAGTGTTACTCCAGATGGAAATGCTTTTGGTTATGGGCTGGGATTATATGATGACAATCAAGTCGATGATTGGAAAAAATTGGTAGCGGCTATGAAATCTAAAGGAAATAAAGCGATAGTTCAAATATATCACCCTGGTTATCAAGCAAAATTTACTTATAAGGACAAAGGCGTAGTTTATGCTCCGAGTAATCTAAATTTACCTTTTATTCCATATCCAATAACAGCGATGTCAAAAGAGCAAGTAGAAGAAACCATTGAACAATTTGTACAAGCAACAAGAAGAGCTGTTGAAGCAGGTTTTGATGGAGTAGAAATTCATGGGGCAAATCATTATCTGATACAGCAATTTTTTTCAAAAACTTCCATATGAGAATAGATGAATATGGAGGACGAAGTGAAAATAGGCAAAAATTTGCTCTTGAAATTGTAGGTATATCTAAAAGAAAATGCTAAAAATGAGTTTCATAGTTGGGTATAGACTCTCACCAGAAGAAATTCATGCAACGAGACGTTGGTTGTTACTAGACGACAGCCTGTATTTAATCAATGAAGTTGTAAGATTAGGAGTAGACTACATTCACATCCTTTGGGGAAAAAGCGTGCCTACGCTAGTAAAGCCGTTTTAGGACAATGTAAAGGCAATCAATTAACAAAGTTATAAAATCCGTTATTGACGGCAGAGCATTATTAATTAGAGCAGGAGACATAACAAGTGCTGATAAAATCTTAGAAGCTAGCGAATATATGGAGTTACTAGCATTAGCTTCACTGTAATAATAGACCCTGACACACTAAAAATATCCGTGGAAAAGAACAAGATAACACTAGATGTGGAAAAATAGAATTGAAGATTTGGCACTTCCACAAAAACTTCCCGCCAATAGTGGTGGCAATGGAAGAGAATGGCTCTGTACCGCAAAAACAATTGATTTTATTGAGAAAAATGAAATAAATTTTAATACAAAACAGGGCAAAATTCTGTCCCTGTTAAAAATAATTTTATTATCTTCTTTCTCTTTCAATTCATTCACATAACTGATCTACGGGAGGAAAATTCTTAAAATTCTATTATCGTAATCTACTTGCATCAAAGTAATTTTTCCATCATAATTTTTCTTTTTGATTGTAATTTAAATCTTTCTAGATGTCCAAATATTCTTGCTTCTCTTATGACTTTGATGTTTTGTATCTTAATCGTTAGATTCTGCATAATGAATAAGTAGATTTGTCATTCCTGATATGGAAGATCTTCTTCTCTATTTAAAATTTTTCCTCTTCCTTCACAATAACACTGATTAGTTTCAATTGGTTCATCTTCAAAATCTGCCATTAGTGTAAATGAGACATATTAACATTGTTAATAAAAAATAGTATCATTTTTCATTCTCCTTTCTAAATTTTATTTATTTTAATTTAAAATTTTAACTTCTAAAATAAAAATCAATACAGGTATAAAATTGATGCATAATATGTGAAAATGTGCCTTACCTGTATCTTTAATTCGTTTACCAGAATTCAGTTTATTTAATCTTATAAATTTTAATAATAGTAATAGTTATCATAATCATAGTCATAGTCACTATCATCATAATCGTAGTAGTCGTCATCATCACATGAATCATAATCATCGTCTAATCACTGTCACTATCATCGTAATCATAGTCGTAGTCTGCTGTCGTCATCATAGTCATCGTTATAATCGTTATCACAATAATTGTTTTGATAACTGCTATAATTCTGAGCATTGTTGTTTTCTATGGAATATTTTAGACCATTTATAATTCTATCTCTATGTTTTGTCCATCCAGCACTCATTTACTGATATCAGAGCCAGTATTCCTAATATTAAAATTTTTGTTTTCATTTTTATTTTTCCTTTCTTTTATAAAATTATTAATTCATATTGTCATATGTTTTGCAAATTCAATTAATCTGTCTTTTGTAAATTCTTGATAAATCATTATTTCAACATTTGCTCCAGCTCTTCCTCCCATTCGATTCCATCTTCGCCGTTATTTGAATTTTCAACTTTCTTTGTTCTAATTTTTAACCATTGTCGTTGTTGTTTCTGAACTCTATTTTTCTCATTTTTCAGATAATCTTGCCATAATTAAATTATAAACTTTTGTAAGTTCATCATCCAATTTTCATTAAGACGTCCATTTGCATTTGTTTCTTCTGGACTCCATCCATATTCATCACTTACTTTGTCTCTTGCAACCTCACTAACTAGCAATTCTGCTTCTTACTTTATTTTTCATGGTTTGATATTTTTGGTTGTGAAGTTTTCTCAATGTTTCTGTATTTTCAGGATTTGCTTGAACAGTATTTGTTTGAATATTCTGCTGTTTTTGTAATATTTCAGCATTTTCCTTTTCTAATTTTTCAATTTTTCTCTAATTCAGCATTTTATTCTGACAAAGATATAACTGAGGACAGTATCAGGATAATTATTAGTTTTGGTAATTAGGTATTTCTTTTTCGCCGTTCCTCCAGTTTATAAAATTATTAATAATTTGTTATTTTCTTCGATATTCATTATACTATAAATTTTAAAAAGTCAATATAATTAATATAATTTTATGAGTATTCAAATCTAGATTGTTGATTTTTATAAAGTTCACATTTATAAAACTGTATATAATTAAAAATTTGTATATAAATACAAAGGCAAAGATACTGTCCTGTCTCTGTTTTAAAATCAAATATAAAATAAATTAGAATGAAACACCAAGTCCTACACCAACGTGTAATTTTTATCTCAGTATCATATCCACCATTTGCTGTGAAATTAAAGTTTTCCTGCTTCAAATCCTACTTTTACGTCGCTCTTGAAGTTTCCACGTCTTTCGTATTTTGCATCTTTTAAAGTTGATTTTAGTGCTTGTATTTTGTAATTTAGCTTCGTTTGCCTTGCTTTCAACTTTTCCTAGTTTCATGTTCTGGCTCAAAAGTCCTAAGATGCCTTGAATTTAGTGTTTTCTGTAATTGGAGCAGAATATCAACTTCAACTCCTGCAGATGGTTTTACAGAATAGTAATTGCTTCCTTCGCTTCATATTTAAAGTTCCGTCTTTTTCGCTTAATTTTTGAAAATTTACCATAACCAAGTTTTAGACCAGCGTGAGGTTTAACTGTAACATTTTCTCAACGGAAAGTTTTTCCTAATTCCGTTCTTAATTGCCAAATCCGTAAGCATTGTGAGTTAGCCTGTGTTTTCATAAATATTATTTCCGATTACAAATCTTCTCTTCATATCGTTTTTTGGAAACAAATCCATCTCCTATAAGTCCATTCAAAAGTTATTCAGTCAAATTCTTGTAAGCACCTAATTTAAACATTGTTACATTTTCTCTTGATTTTTCCTGTCTTTAGAATTTGAAGTTATTAATAACTGTTCCATAAATTCCCTGTTTTACATCAGCATGTAAACAAATATGAAATTCGTAAGCTGAGCTGTTTGAATCTGCTAATTCTGGCGTTCTTGCCTCATGTTTATCCCTGTTAAAGAAAGTGAAAACAGAGTGTCCAGATTTATCAGCATTTTCTTTTGTAAAAGCGAGCTTGCTGTCTAAAATATCATCAGTCTGTGCAATTCTTTGTTGAACATTATATTGATTTCCATTAATTTCACGGTAAGTTCTTGCCAACGCCTTTCTGTCACTCAATGTATTTAAGTAGTGAATACGCTTATCTTTTGAATCTGCTGCAGTTCAGTATATTTTCATCAGTCCATTAAGCTACTTCTGCAGTTTCACTATCTGCAAATTTTTTCATAAGTTGTTTTCAAAGTAACTTTTTCACTTCTGTTATTTTTAATTTCTGAATCAGCTTCTGCTTAAGAACCGGTTTTACATTCCAGTTTTGCAATATTGCTTGATTGGTGATTTGTTAAATGGATCAAGTACATTACTTCCAACTGTAACTTCAGTAGCGTTAGTTTTTCAGTAGCTTCAGCACGATTAACCAGGTCCAGCACTTCTCAATCCTAAGTTTGAAAAGACCCTCAATTGGTTTTGTTTTTCCTAATGTGTCTGCGTAAACTCTCAAATCCCATTAGTGGTTTTGTTTTGTTTGAAGAGCTTTAATGGTTCTTGTGTTGTCTACACCGTCTCTTGCGGCACCGCCACTAACTATATCTCATAATTCTGTAAATTATTCCGCCAGCAACAACAATTCCGCACCGCCAGCAGATTCAATGTGATTTTACCATTGTTTGTGAATTCAGAATCTTTTCCTCAACTACACCAATTGCATCTTTTTGGGTGCCCAACAGTTGTTATCGTACCGCTGTTTGTACCTTTGAACCATTTTGCCAAGTACATTCCGATACCGCCATCTTTAGTGATGCTGATAGTTCCTTTGTTTTTCTAGAAAATATTTCCGTTGATTCCTGCCATGCCGATTGAATCTTGCCGATTTCTATAATTCCGTATTTATCATTTTGCATTTGGATTATCGCTGTACATTCCCATGCTGGGTTGTTTTCTGTCAGATGAATCACCTATTCTGATTTTTCAGTAGAACAAAATATTTTTGATTTTTCACCGTTATAGGCGCCATCTCCGCCAGCATAGATTCCGATTGATTTATCTCCGTAAATTGATTTCCCCGACACTTCTGAGTACATCTGTGTGGAGTATCTGAAGCTGCAGGGTCTTTCTTCAGTTACGGACATTTGCCCACATTCCTACTACATTGACTGCTGTACTTTTCAATTTTTCCATTATTTAAATTTGTAATAAATCCTTTATTATCAAAAGTGAAAACGTCCATATACATTCCTGTTGAATTTTCTAAGGAGAATATCTCCATCGTTTCTTGCGAAGTTGTGCGGAATAGAGACAGAAGGTCCAAGCAGTCCATAGTCAAATTCAGATTCTGCACTCCAGTGAAATTGCAGCTAGAATTTTTCCAACTGAGATTGTTCAAGGTTATTAGTTGACGCAGTACCGTATGCTCCGATTGAGTTGCTACCTTTCATATCGATAGTACCACGATTATAGTTCATATCGTTTGGAACAAATTCATATTCAAATCATACAATCCTTTAATTCCAATTTGATTGTCTTTTGTTCAATAATTGTTTTACCAAGATTAATGAGTGAAAAGTAGAATTTGTAACATCTACTTTATTATACAAGTCGTTAGGGTCATCAAGTTTACATCCTTGTCTACAAAAAGTCTGGAATTATCAAAGTTAACTAATTTATAGCCAGTACCATTAATTGTTGGTCTTTGATTTGCAGGAATTTTGGCAGAGAAGATTTGAAACATCAGTTTTGAGACAATTCTACCTCAACACCTTTAGAACGAACAAATATGAATTAGGCTCCATATTGAATGTCAATTTTTCAGCGTGTGTATAAGTTTTGTCAAGTAATGTAACAGCTTCTGAGGATCTGTAAAAAGTGTGTGTTTCCTGTAAACGCTATTTCCTTTCATGCCATTGCTCCTACGCTTCTTTTACATCCATTTGTTGTTGGAACAACTATAGTAAGCGAGTTTTTGTAGCTGAACGAGTCAAGTAAAATCCAACTTCTCTGTCTTTAACTTCATAATGATTTCTCTGGCAGTTTTAGGTATGTCAGTTTTTCTCCAACAATGTTATATGCAAAAATGTCTAATTCTGAATTAGGAATCACTGTAAGATTTACTTTTGGAATCTTGCGTCAGTACTTACTATGAAGTTGGGTTTGATGGATTAGTATTATCAGCATTTCCTCCTCCGTTTTCGTTTGATCCTCCTGGATTGTTGAGGCTGCAATAGTGCAACTGGTGTTGTTGGGTTTTTACCAATAATTTTTATCCCTTATATCCTTAATTCCTTCTGTGCAGCTTACAATTGCTAATGATGATATTACAAATAACATTAATTTTTGTCTGACACTTCATCTCCTTTGACAGCTTGCAAGTTTAACTCTTTAAAGTTATTGTTCAAGCGTTTCTTAAAGAGTATTTTGCGCTTCTTATAAAATTTCTATTAAGTAACTTATATTTTTATATCTGTGAGATAGACCGATATTACATTTTATATTGAGAAATTATCCATTAATAAAGAAAATTCAAAATCATATAAATATAGATTATTGTAACCATTTCCAGAAAAATAAACTGTGTAAACAGAATCTTCGAAAAAGATCATCATAATATCCGCTTGTAAATGTAAAGTTTTACCTGTTTCTAAACTACCAACTTGCGTATCCACTAAAGACACGTCTGTAACTACATTCTTCAACGTATCTTGAAAATCCCAGTACTCCAAATATTAAAAAGGCTCCTAAAATTAGTTTTTCATATTAAACATCTCATATTTATTTATATGATTTTACTGATTTAAAATATTAATAATATCCACTATCTATTAGTGCTCCTGTAACAGCTCCATCTACTCCATAAAAGCTGCTCCTAAAAAGTGTTGCTACACAGCTTTGCAGCTCAACATAAGTACAAAGCTAATAAAGATAATTTTATTTTTGCTTTCATAATTACTCTTCTCGCTTCTGTTATAATATATTTTTCAAAATAAATTATTTTTCTTTCTTTTTACAACATAATTATACAATATGATTTTTAAAATGTCAACACTTTTTATAAAAATATTTTTATGTAAAGTAATCATATATCTGTTTTTATATTAAAAATAGACACTTTTCTGATGTTAGGAATACTTGATAATTCCTCAAAATTTAATTGATAATAATAAAATGCTATGAAAATTTGAAAATATACTGTAATTATTAAGTTTACTCTGTTATGTGACTGTTTTTCAATTTGATTTTTAAAAGATTTTAAGTATATAATAAAAACAAAAATAGGGAAAAATGAAAAATATACCGCATCAATGGTTGGCATTACTGATTACTCTTTTAGAAAAATGCTTCGAAAAGATTTGAGGCCAGATTTTTATTCACAGAAATGGTAAATGCAAATCTATTGAATCGTGAGGATGATACTCACGATAAACGAGCTTTTGAGGGTGTGATGATAAGGAAAAAACTGGCACACAAGTTGGTGGAGATAAAAATGAGAGCTAGTTTCAGGAATTTTAAAACTGAAAAATTTTGGATTTAGAAAAATTAATATAAATATGGGATGTCCGCAGCCTAAAATCGTAAAAATGGGGCTGGTTCGGCACTTCTTGAAAAACTATGAACTAGTTGAACAAGTGCTTTTTGGAAACATCAGAACATTGATGACTGAAATTTCAATAAAAATACGTGTTGGCTATAAAGATTTTGACAATCCTGAAAATATTTTTGAATTTGGCAAATAAAGCATAATCTTGATTTTATCTGTGTGCATGGACGGACTCACAATGTATTCTGGAGACTGCCAACTGGGAAATTGTTGAAAACTAAGTAAAAATGCCAAGAAATATAAATTTTTTGGAAACGGCGATTTATTTGAACCTTCTGAAATAAAACGAAAAATAGCCTCCTGCAACCTTTGACTGGCATAATACTTTCACGAGGCATAATCAGCAATCCTGGCTAATTTCACAAACAAAGGAATTTTTGAGACTGGTAAAATAAACACTATTCAAACTTTTGATGAAACAAAATCACTTGTTTTTAGAACATTTGCAAAATATCGTGAAAAATAAGGAGAAAAGAAAAGCTGTGCTTGAAATAAACAAATTTTTACATCCATATTTTTCAAAAATTTTTGAGATAAAAATTTGGATAGAAATAGTAAATTGCTGTAATTGAGAACTTTTGATGAAAATTTAAAAAGCAAAAATTGATAAAATTATTTTGAAAAAGAAATTTTTGAAAAAGATAAAGATGATTGAAATATTATAATTTTTATCAGTAACAATTATGTATAAGTATACAATGAGTTTTCTGAGACTAAATTTAAAAATTATGATGATTCTATTCAAATTCTAGATTCGTATAATTTTGTTGTTTTAATTTAAAATAAATTAAGTATATTTATTTATTGAAATTTTTGGTTAAAAAGTTATATAATCACAGTTGAGAATTAACTATAATTTTTAAGGAGTGCAAAAATGATTTTTTACAAATGTGAATGATGAAGTACAAAAACAAAAGTTTGGCAAAGGATATTCAATTTTGTATTGAATAGTGAAAACGAGAACAAAATTTTTATCACTTGTACATGGAAGTTATGATGTAGGATATAATGACATTAAAATGAATGTAGGAAAATATTTTTACAAAAGGGAAAACAGAAATTCTGGGAGAGTCATATATATCTAGATGTACAAATTATGATTAATGGAACTGAAAGAGTTGCAATTGGTAATATTCAAAATATGAATGAAAAAGGTTTTGATTTTGAAAAAGATTTAGTAATTCTAAAAAGGAGAAAAAGCATTTGATATAATTATGAAAAAGGGAGATGTGTATACTTTTTCCAAATGATGTACCTAAACCTGAACTTAATATTTCTGAAACTGATAATTCTGGAAATATAAGAAAAATCGTTACAGAGCGTTGTTTTTAAAATTGAAATTAATAAGATAAATATTTAAAACTAAATTTCTTAGTAACTTCATTTATTGTTACACGATATTTTTATTAACATACTTGGCGTGAATAGATTAGAAATATTATGATTTTTGAAAAATCATAGATTGTATAATATATTGAAAGCTATGAGAATGTATTTTACTATATAAGATAATAAAAAGGAGTTTAAAAATGAATTTTCCAGAATCGTTGAAACAAGGGATAAAGTTTTTAGTATGTACTTCTTCTCCTATTTTTGAGAAGATATTGAAAAAGTGTAAAGAAACTGTGAAAAATTTAGGTTTTGAGCCAGTGTTAGGAGAGACCTTTTTCAGAATATTGGGATATATGGCAGGAAAACCTGAAATTAGGGTAAAAAGATTTGCATAAGGCTTTTTCTGATGATGAAATTAAAGAAATTTTTGTATAAGAGGAGGATTTAGTGCTTGCAGCTTTTGGATAAGTTAGATTATGAATTGATAAAAGAAAAATCCTAAAATTTTTGTGGGTTATAGCGATGTTACAAATTTGAGTATTGCTTTTAATCAGAAATATAATTTGGGAGTTTTTCACGGTCCTATGGTAAAAAGTCGAATATGTTTTAATGATTTTAATGAGTTTACAAAATCTTTTTAATGCCTTGGATATGAAAAAGATGAAAAATGGTTATCGAAAAATCATGATAGAAAAACTGGAGCAGAGAAAAACTTCACTTCGTATAAAAAGATTTTGAAAATAAAAATAAACAGCAAATTAACTGGCGGAAATCTTTCAATAGTGTTACAACTTTAGGAACAGATTATGAAATTGATACAAAAGGTAAAATAGTTTTTATTGAGGAAATTGAAGGAAATCAGCAGGATTGACAGAATGATAACGCATTGAAATATGCTGGAGAATTTGAAGATTGTAATGCAGTTTTGATAGGTAATTTTGTGGGCTGTGAAAAATACTTATGGGGAAAATTATGAGTTAATGGACTTTTTGAAAGATTTTTTAGGATTATGAAAAACCTGTAATTTATGGACTTGAAAGTGGGCATGAAAAGCCTGATTTGGTAACAATGCCGATGAGGAGCAAAATGTACTTTGAAAATTAATGAAAAATAAGAATGAAATTTATTTTGAAAATAGAAGTACAGAAAATAGTATAAATAAATTTACATAGAAAGAAGGATCAATGTTTTTGATATGCATGCAGATGTGTGGACAGATAATTTCTGAGAATATCAGAAAGGAAATAAGGATGTTATCAGAAATAAATATAAGGAAAAATTCTTGAAAGGAGGAGCTTTCTGGAGGTATTTTGTTATTTATTTAAATGTAATGAAGTGGAAAATGCTGAAGAATATTTTTGCAGATTTATGAGCAATGACTGAGGAATTATACCACGCAAGAGATTTGATGAAAAGTTATAAAAAGAGCCAGATGATTTTAAGATATTTTCAAAATTGGGAAAATGTTAAGGAAGAAGACAAAAATTTGGAGTGATGCTTGGGATAGAAGGCTTCTAGGAATTGGGGATAAACTTGACTATATTTATTTGATTAAATCAGCTTGGTGTACGACATATTGGAATGACTTGGAATGAAACAAATGCTTTTTGCAACAGGGCAGAGCGGAGATAAAAACAGGGATTGACTTTCACTTGGAATTGATACTGTGAGAATAATCAATGAATGGGAATCCTGTTGATGTTTCCATGCCAATGATAAAACATTCTGGGATATTGCAAACATTCAAAAACCTTTTTAGCTTCACATTCTAATGTCAAACCTTTGTCCGTCAATGAGAAATTTGACTGATGATCAAATTTTGATGTATCCAGTGAGCGTGGAGGAATGGTCGGAATGAACAGTTACCTAATTTTGTCAGTCAAAATGAAAAATGAAAAATCTAGAAATGCTTTTTGAATCATTTGAGTGCGTAGCTGAAAAAATTGGACTGGATAAAGTCGGATTTGGACTTGACTTTTGCTGAATATTATACTCCAAGAGAAAAGAGGCTGATGGACTGCTTGGTCTTCACGATGTTACAGAGTTAGACAATGGAAAAAAGCATTGAAAAAGGATATTCCGAAAATGAGATTGAGATGGTAACTTATAAAAATTTTATTGACTTTTTGAAAGAGTGAAATTTTTAAATATAATAGTAAAATTGAGAAAAGAAAAGGAACTTAATAAATGAACAATAAAAAGAAAAACCAATTATAGAATTACTACTTCACTGGAATTAAATCCAAAAAGACTGAATGATCATAAGACGATAGTTTCTGTGGATTATAGCAAAGCGTTATAAATGCTGGAGGAATACCGTTTATTTTGCAATAACAGAAAAATATGGAAGTTATAAGGAACAAATTCAGCTTCTGGATGGTCTTTTACTTTCTGGAGGAGGAGATCCCAGATCCGATTTTTATATGGAGAGGACTGTCTGCAGAAGTTGGGAGCATTAGCAGAGCGGGATAAATTTGAGCTTTGAAATTTTAGATGAGTTTATGAAAACTGGAAAGCCTATTTTGGGGATTTGCCATGGATTGCAAATTGCAAAATATCTATTTTGTGGAAGTTTGTATCAAGATGTAAAATATATAGACACAACTGTCAATCACATGCAAAAGTGGCTTCCTGACTTGCCTACACACGATATAAATATTGAAAAAGATATATTTTATTTGAAATTTTGGTGAAAAACAAGAATTAATTCTTATCATCATCAAATGATAAAAAGTTTGAAATGATTTAACTATTGCAAAAAAGCAAATGATGGGATAATAGAAGCTTTTCAAAATAAAAATCATGAGATTCTTTTTACGCAGTACAATAGCATCCTGAAATGATGGCAGTTCGTGGCAATGAGAAAATGCAAGAGATTTTTGATAAATTTATTGAAAGTTGTGGGAAATAATTTGAATAACTGAATTAGAAAAATTATAATGTTTTTACGAAATTAAATTCAAAATATGATATTTTCTTTTGATAAAAAGTAACAAAATTAGTTTTAAGATTGAACTAAAAACTGCACCCTATTTTGTTTGTATCCAACTTTCTGGAGTGCAGTTCAAAAACAATCTTTTTATTATTTCAATTTATACTAAAAATCTTTCGCCAATATCTTTTCTAAAATACATTCCTTCAAAAATTTATAGTTTTCAAAAAGTTCATATGCCTTTTTCTGAGCTTCTTCAATGTATTCCCTAAAGCCACAGCATTTAGAACTCTTCCGCCATTTGTAGTAATTTTCCGTCTTCAACTTTTGCTCACTAAATAAACACTGTTATCATTAGTTTCTTTAAAGTCAAGAACCCTGTAATTTCATCACCTTTCTTGTAACTTTTCCGGATATCCTCAGCAGCGGCTACTACACAGCACGAGTGTAACGGTTTCCAGTAACTTTAATTTCTGATAATTTTATCAAAAGATTTTTCTATTAATTCAAGTCAAATCATTTTCCAGAAGCGGCAATACCGCCTGAGTTTCTGGATCTCCCATTCTCATATTATATTCAAGCAGATAAACACCTTTTTCGTAATCATAAGCCCAAAGAAAATCACTCCTGCAAAATCCATTCCTTCAGCCTGCATCCCTTCAAAGTCGGCTCCATTATATCTGACTTAAATTTTTCAAAAAATTTCATCCGTAACAAAAAAGATTTGGACTGATAACCCCATTCCTCCTGTATTTAATCCAGTTTCATCTTCCCCTATCTTTTTATGATCCTTTGCGGACAATAACGGCACAATAATTCTGCTGTCTGTAAATGATAAAATCAAACCTCTACTCATCCAAAAATTCTTCAATGACAACCTGATTTTCAGCATTTCCAAATTTTTCTCATCAACCATTATATCTTCCACAGCCTGTAATTGCTTCATCCAGATTTTGAGCAATAATAACACCTTTTCAGCTGCAAGCCCGCTAGCCTTTATAACCACGGAAAATCTTTTCCAGTTATTCAAAAAATTCTTAGCTTTTTCAGAATTATCGAAAATTTCATAAACTGCTGTCTTTATCCCGTATTTTTCATAAAAATTCTTAGAATAAGCCTTACTTCCCTCAAGAATCGCAGCCTTTTATCAGGCCCAAATATTTTCAGTCCATTTTGTAGAAATTCATCCACAATTCCTGAACAAGCAATTCCTCACTTCCCACGACTGTCAATTCAACATTATTATCTTTGGCAAACGAGATATACTCATCGATTGAGCTTAAATTCACACTTTCAGCATTTGGTAACATTTCTACACAGGCATTTCCTGGAGCTATAAAAATCTTCTCCACCTTTTCATTTTGAGAAAGTTTCCAAGCAATCGCATGCTCTCTTCCACCAGCACCCAATTAATATTTTCATCATTTCCTCCTGTATGCTTTATTTATATATATTTTTCTATATACTCTAAAAAGTTCACTAGCAACTCTCAGTGGACCTTGAGGTGCAGCTTTTAATCCGTTATCTTTAAGATTTTCTAAAGATAAATTTTCATTATCTACATATTTTAATAATTTTTAATCTTATAAATTCTTTTTCATATTTTTATTTTTATCAAATTCACTTTTATTAAGCCAATATTTCCTATCATCTACTTCAATATTAGAAGAAATAAAAGATTTTTCTCTATAATCGCTTTATACATTATTTTTGTTGAGGTCTTGTACAATATAGATATACCGTGTCACCTTCTTCATATTTTTGATTTTTTTGTCCAATCTATAAATCCCTTTATCGTTAAAAAGCAGCAAAATAATCATACTGTAGAGTTTGCTGGTATTATCAATATCTCATTTTTCCTCCTAAATATATTTTTATCACATTTCCTGTAATATAAATGCAAAAATTGAAAATTATTTATTTCTATCAATCATATATCATTATTTCCGAATAAATTTATTTTCTTTCATAACTTTTTAATCTAACTTCTGATGTCGTGGACAATCTATCAAAAAACAGTCATACAAAAATTTAGGATAAATTTTTACTTCTGATTTATAATCTGTTTTCAATATTTTTCATATTCTGCCTTCAAATTCTTTATTTGTCTTTTTATCTCCCTAATTTCTTCTTTTTCTAGATTTCGATATATTCTGTTAAAAATTCTCCATTTTAACATCTTCTATTCCTCATTTTTAAATTTCAATGCTTTCTCAAAAGATTTTTCTAATTTATCAAATTTATTTAATCGCTTTAATGAATAAAAATAAATTGGTAGTTCCTCATATGGTACTTGGCAATCCTCTTGAGCGTCTATTTTTTAAAATAAATTTCTACAAGTTTTTTTATAATTCTCAGATAAATAATACAGACTTTCTAAATCACTACAAAAATAATCATTATCAATATTTTCCAACATTAATTCATCAATTTCACTTTAATATTTTCAAATTCCCTTAATTGAACTTTTATTTTGCAATATAAACTATATTTTATCTTAGCAAAAATCTTCTTTTTCCAAACTCAAAATCTTTTATTAATTCTTCCAAAAATTATTTTTCGCCTCTTCGTATTTTTCCATTAACCATCAGCAAATTTGCATATTCAAACTTATAAATCGGATTATTTTCCAACTCACAAGCTCTTTTATACATTTCTTCCGACTTATCATATTTCCCAGCACCATAATAATCAGCCCCTAAGTCCCATAATAAAGCCTTAGAATTATTTGGATTAAATGCCACAGCCTTTCTCAAAGTTCTAATCGCTCTCTTACTGCCATCTCTCTGATCATCATAATAATAACCTAAATTAGTATAAATCCGTGATTTTTCCTCATCAGTCAATTCATTTTTCATATTTTTAATAAATTCATTCAATAATTTATAAATATCATCCCATTGATAAGTTAATTCATTATAAACTGCCGCTAATTGACAAAAACCTTTTCTACATCTTTTTGGGATTTCTCTTTCAATTTATTTTCCAAAAAAATATTTTATACTCTTCATAAACAGAATCGTAATCACTATTATTTCTAATTTTTCTTGAATATATTTTTATCCATTCTTTTTATCGTTTTTTTCTTTCTAAATTTTTTGTTTTTTCCAATTTTCCTCCTAATCTAATTTCTGATGCATTGGACAATCAACTAAATAGCAAGTTTTATACATTTTTTTCTAAATTTATTTTTGTATTTTGAGGCTTATAATTACTATTCATTATCTTTTTATATCTCCAAAATCTTTTTATTTCATTCTTTTTCTTCTTCAATAAATTCATCAATCTCTTCTTCATTCCAGTATTTTTTTGTCATAAATTTCTCAACTCAATTTTTCAATATACTTATTATGTTTTTGAATCAATTCTGACAATTTGTTTTCTGCTTTCTTAAAATTTCCTAATTTTTAAACTGTAAAAATAAAATGAAAAACCCATATTATAATAAAAACGTTCTTCCCAGTCAAGTTCATCTATCTCTTTTTCAAAAACCAAGACACACCTATCGTATTCTTCAAATAAATAATATAAGTCTATAAGTTCTTCAAATAAAAATTTGCTCATCATAATAATATTTCTCTAACGACACTTTCTCTAACAATTTATCCAGAATTGGCTCAGCCAATTTTTTTATCATTAGTATAATGTAAGCACAGTGCCAATGCATATAAAATTCCTGCACTTTTTCAGGTTCCTTTTCATAACATCTCAATAACATTTCTTTTCCTTTTTCAAAATATCACAATAAAACAACGTTATCCCATAATTATAATCATCTTCTATTTCCTTCTCATCTGAAAAATTTTTCCATTTCCTGAAAACATTCAAGTGCCTTTTTGTATTTTTTCTTTTTTAAAATAATATTCTCCCAATACTTCCCATACAACCACTGATTGTTTCCCCATTTTAATTAATTTTGTCAAATAATACTTACACATTTTATCATCATAGCTATCTTTTTCATATAAATCAGCCAAATCCTGATAAATAATAGCCTTCTCATCATCATTTTAAATCTTTTGAATATTTTTTCAAAAACTCCTCTAATACATTCACACTCTTTTTCCATCTTGATATACCGTAAAATAGGCTATCGCTAATTGACAAACCTTTTTCTACATCTCGTGGGTTTTTCAAAAGACATTTCTCTAAATAATCCATATATTCAATAAATGCATGCTTATAATTATCAGTAACTATCATTTTTTGATTTCATCCTGAATATATCTGCCCATTCTTTTTTGTGTTTGTTTCATAATTTTATTCCTTTCATATTTTTCAATTCTCATCAATTATCAGATGTTGTGGACAATCCAATAACCAGCATTCATATTTCAAGTACATAAATATTTTCATCTTAGGCTTAAAATCTGTATTCAATATTTTTCCAGCACTAAATTAATGTTTTTTCAATTTCTGCTTTTCATCTTCTATCATTTCCAAAAGTTCTTCTTCCGTTGTATCTTTCTGATATTCTTCGTCAGTCTTTATTTCTTCAATGTTTTGAAAAATCTCTTTTTCAGCTTCTTTCAATATTTTTATCTATTTTCTCAAATTTATCCAATTGTTTAACGAATAAAGATACGGTGCTATATAATTTGCTTCTAAATTAAAATTAACATTCTCTGCATATTTGCAATATTTTTCATAATTATCACATAAATAATATAAATCTTTTTATTACATCTTCATCAAAACGTGTTAAAACCTTCATACGTCAACCAATTCAAATATTTTTTCATAATCTATTTTTCTCCAGCATTTCAAACTCTTTTATTTTTCCAAAAGTTTTTCTATATTTTCCAGTATCTTTATTTCCTAAATAAATTTTTACAAAGATCTCTGTAAAATGATATTTAATATTGTCTGGATTCTCTATTAACAAATCATCTAAAAATTTTTCAGCTTTTTATATTCTTTATTTTGAATTAAAAATCAGTGCATATCCATAACTATATTTCGCTTCATCACTCATTTTTGCAGGCAATTTTTATATTTTCAAGAGATTTTTGATATATTTTTAGCATGAAAACAAATAGCTGCAAGTCTGTAATAAATGTCTGCATTATTTGAATTAATTTTTATTGCTTTTTCAAGATAATCAATAGCCTCTTTCTTCCATACATCCCATATCTTCACACAAAATAAGCCAAATCAACATACATTCTAAACTTTTTCATCTTCTGTTAAAATATCAAAATTCTTTTTCAAAAATGTTTCTAAAAATTTCTATACTGTCGCATTTTCTACTCAAATAGCAAACTCCCGCTAACTGACAAACGACTGAAACATCCCTCAGGATTTTTCGTGGTTTCTTTTCAACAAGTATTTTCCTATAATTTTCAAGTGCAACATCATATTCTGTTCTGTCTTCATTTTCCAATTTTTCCCATATTTTATAAATATATTTTTCATACCTTCATTCAATTTAACTTCAATATCCAACTTCATCTCCCAATTTTTTAAACTTATTATAACATCTTTTGCCAAAGGCTACAATTTTACTTGTAACCTGTATTCTTTCACAATTTATTTCTTCTGCTTTTTAAATTTCATAATGTGTCCACATACTAATGATATTTATTCTTTTCTCTTCTTCTATAACTTCATACACTAGCCTGTAGCTGTTTATTAATTTTTCTTGAATAATAACCTTTCAAATCTTTAGTTAAAAACCTCATAGGATGGTGGTGTTTGAAAAGGATTTTTCTTTATAAGACTTATTAATTTTTCCACATTATTTTTAATGCTGGAAATTGCTTTTATTTTCTCTTTATCCTTATTAGCTTTTTCAAAATATAAATTTTGTACTCTTCTACCATTCAAAAAACCTCGTAATCTTCATCAGAAGCCTTTTTTTACCGCTTCAATTTTTCTTTCATTGTTGGATCTGATAACAGGTATAGAGTTTCTAATAAACCATTATATTCAGCTTCGCTAATGATAATAGCATTTCTTTTTAGTGTTCACATTGATAACATCATTATAGTCAATTGCCGACTCTAAATAAGAAAATAAATTTTTTTCTCAAATTAGTTGCATTTGTATTTGTCATAAAAATCACTCCTTTCATCTATGTATATAATACAGTACATCATTATAAAAGTCAAGCAACTTTTTATAATTTCTATTTTCCCCTGCTTTTTATAATCTTATCCACATTATTAATAACTTCATAGTCATCTTCTCCCCAATTCGACATTTTTCCAATTGGAATATACCACAGGAATTTTGAGAAATAATCTTTTTAATTTTTATCAGAAAAATCATATCCTGCTACATAAGGATAATTTCTCATTATTTTCAAATCTTCATTGGTAAGTTCTTTTAATTCATCTGCTGTTAAATATCCCGCACTGTAAGCGGCTTTTGTTAGATCATCTCTGTATTTATAGCCTTTTTCCGTTTTTCAGAGAAATAGTACTACCATTTAGATATACTATTTCTGATAGGCTAGAATTCATCTTCAGGGCTAAAATTCTTTGTTTTAAAATGTAAATATCCTTTTTCAATTTTGCATAAAGAACTTTTATATTGTCCGTCTCTATCGTAATAATTTCTGTATCCGTAATCAATATTCCGCTTCTCAACTAATTTCCAGTCTATATATTTTCCATTCTTCATCTTTATTTTCAGGTATTGCAATCAAAAGCGCTCTGACTCAATAATTACTTCAAAGTCATCCACTTTTTGATTTTTCCATTTTGAAATAGTAGACCAGACATAATTAAAGTCGTTATATCCGACACCGCCACTTCCATCGTAACGATAGCTATGCTCAATTACATTTTCTCCCTTTTTAAAGTTTGCTTTAAAATAATAAACATAGCTTCTTTTATAATAGTCGGCTTCCTCTTTGCCTTTTCTTCGTCATATTCCTTAAAATATTTTTCACTTCTTCAAGTTTCTTTTACGTCCTTTGGAACAAAAATCAGTTAGTCTGTAAGAAACTGTATTTACACTTTTCCCATTTACAACAGTTCTAAAATTTTTAAAATGATTAACTTCATCCCATTCCTCATTTCCACCTTCAGGCGTAATAAACCCAATGTACTTCTCTCCAGCCGCAGGACTGTCAAACACAAATCTTACAGTCACTGCCATTTCATTTACTGTCCCATATTCGTCCCTTCACTTTTTCCAGCTTAAAATGACAGCTTCTACTTTTTATTGCAATATCAGACATGTTCATCGGAACTATATGCCCTCCTTCCGAACCAAATTCCCAGTCATTTGCCAATAAATTCAATCCAATAAGAAACATTAAGCAAAATAGTAAAAATCCTTCTTTAAGTTCTTTCATGGCTGCCATCTCCATTTTCATAATTCTAAACAAATAATTGATATATTTATTTTTCCTGCTGTCTATAATTTTTATCTGCCTTTTAATCCATTCATATTCATAATTCTCCAATGTTACATTTTTTTCCAATAGGTATGTACCACAAAAATTTTTGAGAAATAATCTTTCAATTTTTATCAGGAAAATCATAACCTGCCAATGCATAAGGATAATTTCTTATTATTCTTAATTCATCATCTGTAATGTTTTTAAATCGTGTTCTAAGTAATATTCTAAATTAGTTCCTGCAACTCCTGCATCTGAAAAATTATCTCTGAGTTTAAATCCTTTTTCAGTTTTTCAGGAAAATAGTAATTTTGCATCCAGACTTGTTATTACTGTCAAGTAAAATTCATCTTCAGGTTTAAAGTCTTTTGTTCTGAAATGTAAATAACCTTTTTTCAATTTTTGCATAAAAATTTATATTTATCTTCTTTTTACCATCTCCATTAGAAGAAATTTTGTATCCGTAATCCGTATTTCCTTCTCCGACAAGTTCCCATTTCATTTCTTTTTCCATTTTTCATTTTTATAACAGGCATTTCAATGAATGCATTTCCAGGCTCAACAATTACTTCAAAAATCATCTACCTACTGATTTTTCCACTTTGAAAATAGTTGTCCATACATAATCAAAATCTATATACCCGTCACCACCAGCTTTATTATAACGGTAGCTATGCTCAACTATATTTTTCCCCTTTTTAAAATTTGCCTTAAAGTAGTAGACATTGCTTTTTCTTATAATATTTGAATATCTCCATCATTTTTCCTTGTCATATTCCTTAAAATATTTTTCACTTCTTCCAGCTGTTCCCACATCTTTTGAATAAGATCTGTCAATCTATATGAAACTGTATCTACTTTCTTTCCATTTACAATTGTCTTAAAAATCTTTAAAATACTCTACTTCATCCCATTTATAGGCTCCTCCTTCCAGGAGTAATAAATCCTATATATTTTTCTCCTGCATCCGGGCTGTTAAATACAAACCTTACAGTTACAATCATTTCATATTTATCTTCATCCTGTATTTTATTTTTCCAGCTTGAAGTGAAGCTTCTCACTCTTTATTGAAATATTGGACATGTTCATCGGAACTATATGCCCACCATTCGATTCAAAAGTGCAAATCATTTGCCAATAAATTCATACCAAAAATAAACATTAAACAAAACAATAAGAATACTCTAATTTTTCATAACCATCACTCCAATTTTATTAAAAATTTTTGTTTTTCATTATAATTATACCTCGTAATAAATTTTAGTCAATATATTTAATTTAAAATATTTTTATATTTTATCCTTTAATTTTTAACTTTTTAGTTTTATTATATAGAATTATTATTCATATTAAAAATCAGGTTATAAAATTTTTAGAAAAATTTTTAATTTGATAAATTTTTAATTTTTAAGATATAATTACTACGAGTTAATAATCTAGGAGGAAATATGAGTGATAATCAATTTGAAGAAAATGAAAAAGAAAAACTAGAAAAGGAAATTGAAGAATTAAAAACAAAAAAGGAGATTAAGGATTTGCAGAAACAAAAAGAGGAATTAGAGCGAGAAATATTTGGTAATAATGAAAAAAAGTGCAGAAAATATTGACTTTTATGAGGGAAGAAACTGAAAATAAATATATATCAAATAAGATGACTACAATTCTAGCAGCTATGGTTGCGGTGATTATTGCCATTTTTGCAGGTGGACTATTTTTATTTGAGAAGTCAAAAATAAAAAGGAAAAATTTAAAAACAAATGGCAGCCATATCACAAAAATAAAAATTCATCAGCTGCGACAAATTCAGCTTCTGCACAGTCTACAACATCCAATCCATCAACTTCACAAATTCAGAAAAAGGATGAAAAATCAAAACAAGTGGACAAAAATAAATAAAAATGAAGAAAAACAGGAAAAGATTAATTGTAAGAAAGCCAGTAGATGTGAGAAAAGGGAGCTATTGCGTGAATCCAAGTTCTTCACAATCGTACTTTAATACATCGACAGTTTCTGACCCAGGTGCAGACCATGCATATATGGCAGATATTCATTTTTCAGATTGTGTAGTTTATGGAACACATAGTGAAGGGACTTATAATGGAAGACATACAGGACCTATAACAATGACTGTAAGCCTTGCTGAAGAAAAAAACTTTGAGGCTGTTATGAAAAGAAATAAATGGTATTTGGAAAATGGAGAAATTATGAGAATAAATGGATATGACTATAATAATGTCTACTTTAACGGATGGTTAATGTACAAGCAAAACGCAATAGTAAAAATAAGAAAAATAGGAAATATCTATTAAAAATACAGGATAATAATTGACTTTTTATAAAATAAATTATAATTTGATAGAACTTTTGTAATTTAATGTTAACAATAAACTGATTAAATTCAGTAAAGGAGTAAGAAATTGATACAATTTATATTAATTCCTACGATATTATCTTTTGGATTAATTATATCATCAGCACTGATTTCAAATGCCATGGATAAGGCTAATAAGGATGAAAATAGAATTACAGTAAAGGGCGTAGCTGAACGGAGAATCAAAGCAGACAAGGCACTTATAAACATAGTAATTTCTAAAAAGTGAAAAATCTTGATGAATTGAAAAAGATATTTCTGAAAGAGAAAAATTAACTATAGATTTAATTAAAAAACTTAAAATTAACGAAAATATGAATACAGCATAGAAATCTACGTATTCAGCCAAATTATACAGAAAGTTCATCAAATGTAAAAGAAGTCATCTGAAAATTCTGCTACATCTACTGAAACACCTGCAACAAGTAATAAAAATTTTCAGATTATGATGGAGTCGAAGTAATTTCGATTGTTACAAAAATATTGATAAGGCTGGAGAATTTTACGAAAAAGCTGGCTGAATTAAAGCTACAAAGCAGCAATATTGAGATAAATATGCCAGAATATTATATTACAAATTTAGAAAAAAATATAAGCGGGACTTAATTGTAGATGCTTCAAGAAATGCTGAAATTCGTGCAATTGAAATGCTAAAAGTGAATAACAATGAAATTGGCGGGCTGAAAAATATGAATCAAGGACAATTTGAAGTACTGGCAGATACTGAAGATGTAAAAATAAATGAAGATGAAAGTAATCAAATTTATAAAAATTAAGATTAGTTAACAGCAACTACTTAATAAAATATTAAAAACTCTTGTGTAAAAAATTACTTTAAGTTTGACAAACATTCAAAAATTAAGTGATTTTAATACACCAAAAAAAGTTTATAAATAATAAAGTTAAAAATTAGGAGGAAAAATTAATGAAACCAGCAGCAGAATTAAGACAAAGGAAGTACATATAGAAAGAACAACATCCCATATTTAATACTAAAAGCTGAAAGACATCAATCAACATCAGGAAAAAGACAAAAGAGCAGCAGTAAAAATTCAAAACAAAAGAGTTAATTTCAGGAAAAATTCAGGAAATTACAGTTTTGGCAACTGAACTTATGGATGACATCATTCTTGACAGAAATCAAATGCAATTTTTTATACGAAATTGACGGAGATATAACTTCATGGATCAAGAAACTTTTGAACAAATTGCCTTATCAACTGAAGATTTAGGAGATGCAGTAAATTTCTTGGAAGAAGAAATGATCATTCAAGTTCTAATGTGAAGGGACTCCAGTTGGTGTAGAATTGCCGAACACAGTAGTTGAGAAGTAACTTATACAGAGCCAGGACTAAAAGGAGATACAATCGGACGTGCAACAAAACCTGCGACAGTCTCAACAGGTTACACTTTACAAGTACCTTTATTTTGTAGCAATTGGAGATAAAAATTAAAATTGATACAAGAACTGGTGAATACATCGAAAGAGCAAATTAATGATAATTCAAAATTAGGAATATAATAATAAAAATATGGCTATCGGAAAACGATAGCCTTTTGATAAAAAAACAATTAAATATAAATTAAAAGGATAGAAAAAGAGTAAAATTTTATGAAAAATGATAAAATAAAAAGAGTTGAAGAAATGGAAAAATCATGGATAAATCAACAGATATTTTTAGGGAACTGAATATAGTGTTAGATAAGCTGGAGGAAGTGGTGGATTATAAAAAGCTGGATGAATATTATAGTAGCGAAAACTGGTTTTGGATGTGGAAGACTTTAACAACGGTATTTTTGCCACAAGACTTGAAATGTGGAGTTTTGAGCGAAGACAGAACTTATAACTTGTTTGGGAAAATCATGAACTGGCAATTAGAATGGTAGAGATTGCGGCGAAGATGTTGAGAAGATAATAACATTTGAAAAGTGTGGAGGTTTAAATGATTTTAGATTTTTAACAGGAGTTTTTGAAAAATATGAAAAATCTATCGTATAAAAATTTTTAAAAAAATAATTCAAACATTATTTTTTTAATCTTTCTGTAGGATTTGTATCATCATTTTTAATTCTTGAAATTTTTATTACTGATTCCTCAGATTTTTCCCATTGTATTACTAATTCTAATTTTTATATACTGTTATAAGTTGTTATGGAAACGAAATTACTGTAAAGCGTAGTAAAATTAGTTATTTTAATTTTGGGGGGAAGAGAAAAGGTTCTGGATATTATAAAAAATGATGTGAGAGTAGTTGAAAGTGTAGAAAATCGATTTAAAAGTTTGAAAATAAAAGTAAATAGATATTTAAAAGTTTACTGAGAATGGAGAAAATCATTTGAAAAATATTTCGTGGATAACTTTGAAAAGAAGAAACGAATTAAAAGTATATATTTGGAAATATAAATATTTTTGAAAGAAAAATTGGAAAATATAAGAATAATACTTTAAAAAGATTTATGATTCCGACAGAAAAACTTGCAATTTTAAAGGAAGTTGATGTAAAAACAAAATTTTTGTAATTTCAATTTTATTTTTATAATTTTGATGACTTTTTCAGAAAAAGAAACTGCAAAGTTTGTAACTCAACTGATTTATCTCATTATTATTGAGACGTTTTTACTAATTTTTATTTTTGCTCAATATTCTAATGTGAAAGATAAAATTCAGAAAAACTTTCAAAAAAATATAACAATAGACAATTTTAAAAATAATGATAGATGAAAAATATTTTACAAATCTGATATAAAAATTACTATGACAGGATTAAAAATAACGGAAAGATCATATTTAAACATTTTTAAATGTGCCAAAAAGTATTAATAATCGAAAATAATGCTGGAAATCAGAAATTTGTTATTGCACCTATTGGGATAAATGTAAAATGGAAATACCCTGAATACATATCGTTATTTAAAAACATTAGGAATTGGTGTTTTGAAAATAGAATTGAGTTTGTAATAACTGGATATTAAACTTAAAAATAGAAAAATAAAGAAGAAAAGGTGAAATTCATGGAAGATTTTTGAATTAGGAGATTATTCATTTTTAAAAAGTAGAAAGTACAGATGTCAACTTTGATAAAGGCTACAATTTTTATATAGTATCAGGAATTGTAACGGCTTTTTATTGTATTTTTGAGTAATTGCCTTATTTTTTTAAATCAGCAATACCAATTTCTGTTGGAGAGTTTTTTATATACATTATTCCAATTTCAGTATTTCTATTTTTTTGGATATCAATGTTTTAGGCTTTGGCAAAGACATTTTCAGATAATAAATTCTCCAAATAAATTAATTGTAAATGATTATGAAGTACAATTGATGAAAATAAATTTGTTTATAAAAATATAAAAGTAATAAAAATGACGTATCCTAAATCTTTAAATGATATAACAATAGTTCAAAAGGATGGAAAAATACAAGTCTTTTTATATTTTTTTATAAAAAGGAGATTACTCACAAAATTACTTGGCAATTTTTGCATATACGAAAAATATGTCAGAAAAAGAAATAAAATTTATTGCAGAAGGAAAATGCATAAAAATCCTTTAACAAATAAATAAAAATATCAGAAAGTCTCAAAAATAATTTATTTAAGTATCTAATTTTGAGTTTTATTTAAAATAATTGTGCTCAAGTGATAAATTTTTAAATAAATTTCATCAAAATTTTAAAAAGTGTGGTATAATGGTATGTATGAGAAATTTTTTAAAAAAATATAAGTATAAACTTAAACTATGAAAAAAGTAAAGAGTGTAAATTAAAAAAATAATGCAAAGATTTGAAGATTTTGGCTAAGTAGCAAATGCTTAATGCCCTAAGTAAAAAGGATTTGAAGAACCAAGTGAAATACAGAAAGCTGGTTGTTCCTGAATTATTGAAAGAAAGAACTCACTTGATTGGACAGGCTCAGACAGGAACAAGGAAAACTGCAGCTTTTTGGTATTCCAATACTGGAAACTATTGACGCTGATAAAACAGTCAGAGCTTTAATTTTAGCACCGACAAGAGAGCTTTGCAAATCAAAGTTTCTGATGATTTATTCATTAAAAGGAAAAAGATATAAAAAAGTTCTTGCTGTTTATGGAGAGCTTCTATTGAAAAACCAAATAAAAAGATTAAAAGCTGGAGTAGATATTGTTGTAGGAACTCCAGGACGTGTTATGGATTTAATAAATAAAAAGTTCTGAAAGTAAAATGGCTTGAACTATTTCGTGCTGGATGAAAGCAGATGAAATGCTTAATATGGGGTTTTTGGAAGATATTGAAGAAATTTTTGGAAAAAAACTAATGACGAGATGTTATTCTTTTCAGCCACAATTCTAAAAAGCAATTTTAGTGATTGCAAAAAGATTTATGCCTGAACACAAACTGTTAAAAGTTGAAAAAGGAACTTACAACAAACTTAACAGAACAAATCTATTATGAAGTAAAACAAGAAGATAAATTTGAAGCACTATGCAGAGTTTTTAGATTATGAACAAAACTTTTTATGGGATTGTTTTCTGCCGTACAAAATCAGAAGTTGACGATGTTACAAATAAATTGAAAGCAAGAAACTATGATGCAGAATGTATTCACGGAGATATTACCCAGGCTCTAAGACAAAAAGGCGCTTGATTTGTTCAAAAGAAACAAATATTGACAATATTAGTTGCTACGGACGTTGCCGCTCGTGGAATTGATGTAAGCAACAACCCATGTTATTAACTACTCTATCCGCAGGAAGCTGAATCTTACGTTCACAGAATCGGTAGAACAGGACGTGCTGGTCATAAGGGATTGCAATAACTTTTGTAACTCCAAGAAGCAAGCAAACTTGCTCAAATTAAACGAGTTACAAAAACTGACATTAAGAGAAGATATTCCAAACGTGGAAGAAATTCTGGAAGCTAAAAAGAAGCATTAGTTGCTATGTAGACGAAATTATCAAAGAAAAGCGATTTTTAATGCTTATGAGGAGCTTGCTCAAAAGATTGATTGAAGGAAGAGACGCTGAGACAAGTGCTTTGCTTCTGTTTTAAGACATGTTTATGAAGATGAATTTTTACCAGATAATTACAATGAAATTGCAGATGTAAAAGTAAAAATTAATGATAAGACAAGATTATTCATTGCACTTGGAAGCAAAGACAGCTATAACGTGGGAAGACTTCTTGATTTATTAAATAAAAAGGCAAGAACACACTGGAAGAAAAGTAAAAGATGTAAAAATTATGGACAAATACTCTTTTATCACAGTACCGTTACAAAGCCGAATATATAATGCGGGCATTAAATTCTAAAAGATAAAAACCGCTTGTTGAAGAAGCTACTGGAAGTAGAAATGGTGGCGGTGAAAAAGGTGATAAAAATCTGGAAAAAGAGATAGAGACAGAAAACGAAGATCTTCTGATCTGATAAATCTTCAAAAAGGAAAGATAAAAAGAAAGATACAAGAAGAGTGAAAAATAATTATATAAACAATTCACAAAAAGGGCTATTAAAAAGAGTAGCTCTTTTTAATTATGAATAAACTTAAATGAGAAAAAATTTTTCTCATTCATTTTATATTCATAAAAACTGTTATATAATGTATTCAAGATAAGAGGAAGTCGAAAATAAATGAATACCAGAGGAGAAAAAAATGAAAAATAAAAACAGTGAAATTTGCAATTTCGGAATTGCATTATTAGGGGCACTTGGTATTGCTTATGGAACAAGCAGAAAATATAGAAATAGAAATAAAGTCTCAAATGATACAGTTTATATTAATAATAACACAAATAATTCACAAAAATATAACAATGGAAAAAGCAAAATCAATTGCACTTGCACAAAGTGCTAGGAGCGAATAGAAAGTCATTTGGAGAAATAGATTTAGATCATGATCATGGAAGAACTGTTTACAGAAATTGAAATTTTTACAATAATTCAAAATATGAATTTGACATTGATGCTTCAACGGGTGAAATTGTTGGAACTGAAGTAAAAGCATTATAATAAAAATTATTAAATCAATAAAATTAAACGAAGAAGAGAAAAATTATGAAAAAGAAAATTTTAAGTATCCATTATTATCAATTATGGTATTAGGAGTATCAGTAGCTGTAAACGCAAAAAGCAAAAACAAATACAATAGAAACATTACTTCAAACAGCTACATTGGAGTAAATAGAGCAATGAACATTGCATTGAAAAAGTGCCAGAGCAAACAGTTCTCATATGAAGAAAATCCACTTGGATAGAGAAAATGGAAGAATGGTTTATGGAAGGAGAAATTTTACTATAATGGACAGGAATATGAATTTGATATTGATGCTGTAACTGGTGACATTAGTAAAGTGGAAAGTAGAAGGAGTTTCAAATAATTCTCCTTACACTAATAGTAATGCAAACAATTCACAAAATATAACAATAGAAAAAGGCAAAAATCAATTGCACTTGCACAGGTGCGAGGAGCTAATCAAAGCCATTTTGGAAAAATAGAATTAGATCATGATCATGGAAGAAACAGTTTATGAAATTGAAATTTTTACAATAATTCAAAAATACAATTTGATATAGACGCTTCAACAGGGAAAAATTATTGGAACATGAAGTAAAAACACTATAATAGAAATTATTAAAAATATATATAAATAAAAATTTTGCAAAAAAATGTTTAAATCACAAAAATTAAATAAAAAGAAGGAGAAAAATTATGAAAAAGAAAAATTTTAAGTATCGTATTATTAGGAATCATGATATTAGGAGTATCAGTGACTGCAAATGCAAAAAGCAAACACAAATATAACAAACACATTAGTTCAAACAGCTACATTGGTGTAAAACAGAGCAAAAGAATATTGCATTGAGTATAGGAGCAAACAGTTCCCACGTGGAGAAATCCATTTGGACAGAAAAATGGAAAGAATGGTTTATGAGGTGAAATTTATTATAATGGATGGGAATATGAATTTGATATTGATGCTGTAACTGGTGCTATTGTAAAATGGAAAGCAGACAGAGATTAATAAAATTTAGTTAAAAAAACATTCTTTAGAGGTTGATTGGAAATTTACTATTTTTCAGTTTACTCTCTTTTTATTTTAAAAATTTGTGATATATTATAGTAAAATTGCTATAGTTTTTGAGATTATAAAAATTAGAAAATTAAAAATTTTAGTTTTTACTAAAAATAATATAGGAGAAATATTAAATATGAAAATTTTGTTGGCAGAAGATGAAATAGATTTGAATAATGTTATTACAAGATATCTTAAAAATGGATATAGTGTGGATAGCGTGCTTGATGGAGAAGAAGCGCTTGACTATCTGGAATATGGCGAATATGATTTAGTAATTTTTGGATATTATGATGCCAAAAGTAAATGGATTTGAAGTTATAAAAAACTTAGGGATAAAGGAAATCATATTTCAGTTCTTATGCTTACGGCAAGGGATAGTGCAGATGATAAGGTAAAAGGACTTGACTTTGGGAGCTGATGACTATATTGTAAAACCATTTGACTTTAATGAGCTTATGGCAAGAATTAGAACAGTTGTGAGAAGAAAAGTATGGTAATAGTTCAAATAAACTTATGATAGGAAATTTAGTTTTAAATACTTCAGAAAAATCAGTAACAAGAACAGGAAAACAGATAGAATTAACTGGAAAAGAATACGAAGTTCTGGAATACCTTATGCAAAAGTAAAAATCGGATTTTAAGCGAGATCAGATTAAGGAACATGTCTGGGACTTTGATTACGAAGGAGATTCCAACATAATTGACGTTTTGATAAAAATATTAGAAAAATAGATGTAGAAGGTGGAAAAGCAGATAATTTACACAAAAAGAGGGCTTGGCTATGTTATAAAAGATGAAAAATTAAATTTTAAAATGTTAAATGAAAGGAAAAACTTAAAACATTGAAAAATAAAATAAATAAAATTTGGGAAAATTTTCCTATAACTGTAAAAATAACCCTCTGGTATACTGCTTTTTATTGTAATTTTAATAGTGATTATGCTAACTGTTTCTTTTTACGGTTGCAGACAAGATGACTGGGGACTTGAATCAAAGGGAACTTATGGAATCAGTAGTTGAAATGGCTTCCGAGATGGTTTCCAATCCTGATGAGTTTGATGACTTTGATGACAGGGATTTATTTTTGTGAAATATAATAATGCTGGGATAGAAATGGCTGGAATGTCACCAAGGGTTTTGATTTGACGTTAAATTTTTCAGAAAAACACAGTTAAAACTTATGAAAAAGATGGAGGAAAAATTTTATTATTTTGACAAAAAAATAAATACTCCTGAAAGGTGAATGGGTTAGGGGAATTATACCAGTAAATAAGTTGACAAACGAAGTAAATAGAATGCTTTTTAATAATTTTAATTTCAAGTCCATTATTACTGTTAATAATAGTTTATGGAGGATATAAAATTATAAAAGCTTTAAATCCCGTAGCAAAATATCAGGTACAGCTTCAGAAATTCAAAAATGGTGATTTTTCCAAAAGAATTGAAAATTGACTGAAGGAAAAGATGAAATTCACAAGATGGCAACCATGCTTTAATGAAATGCTAAATTCACTTGAAAAATTCTTACATACGTGAAAAAAACAGTTTAGCTCGGACGTTTCACATGAACTTCGGACACCTGTTAGCGTTATTCTTACAGAAAGCCAGTATTCTTTGGAATATGCAGATACTTTAGAAGAAGCAAAAGATTCATTTTCTGTAATTCAGCGTCAAGCCAAAAATGTCAGAACTATAAATCAAATTATGGAACTTTCCAAAATAGAAAAACAGATTATAATTCCAACAAATAAACTTTTTCAGAAATAATAGAAAAATATTGCTGGATTATAAAAATTTAATTGATATATATTAAAATATCAAAAGAAATAGAAGAAAACATTTTTATAATTGGAGATAAAATAATGATTGAAAGATTGTGACAATTTACTGAATAATGCAATGAAATTTACAAAATGAGATAAAGATAAAACTTTATTCAGAAAATGAGAACTGTATTCTGGAAGTGGAAGATAATGGTATTGGAATGTCTGAAGAATTTAAAAATCTTATTTGAGGAAGATTTTTCCAAATTAATGATTCTAGAAACATAAATAAAGGTTTTTGGATTAGGACTTTTTGGTTTCTAAAATTATAGAACAACATAATGCAGTTATTAACGTTGAAAGTGATTTAAATAAAGGAACAAAAATTTATTGCTAAATTTAAAAATATTATTGAAATTAAATTGGAAAAATAAATTTATAATTAGAATAGTCATAATTCTTAAGTTTGTAAAAAATAACAGAAAGTACTATAATAAAGTTTTTCCTGTTATTTTTTGATTAGAGATTTTAAAAGTAAAAATTATTTATTATTTGGATTTTTCACGATATTCTTTAAGAGTTCATCGTTTTCCATAATAAATGGCTTCGCAGTAGATTGTCCCCAAAGCTGTATCGTGTTTATTCATAAGATAATCATTCAATTCTGTGCAGCTATTAAATTTTCAGAACCTGATAAGGCTGTTGAAAATGCTAATTTTTCAATAAACATTAATTTTCCATCCTTTTTCAGGAATTAATACTCCGACATGACCAATAAATAGTATATTTTCTTCAGGTTCATCATTAAAGTGAAAAATACTGAAATAAGTGAAATTTTATTTTTATTATTAAATTTAACACCTTTTTCCTTCCAGTATTTTACATTTTTCAACGTGAAAATTTTTATATCTTTAGTTGATTTGTGGGAATTTCTGAAAAATAAAGTTATAAATTTATTTTTCAGTTTTGTGAAAATAGCTTGAATGGAACATTTTGCAATGATTCCATATCCATAAATAACATTTCTCCAGATTTTGTAATCGGATTTTTCCACAGTTATAAAAATCTTTCATTAAAGTAAAGGCTGTTATTCAGCAATTAAATCCTAAAAATCTTTATTTTTTATTCCAGATTTTTGTATTTCTATTTCATCATAAATAGGATTTATATTTTGAGAATTTATAAAACCTGACTTTTATCAAATCTTTATTTTTCTGTTGCATTATTGTAATAATTTACGCTTTGAGAACTTATATTTTCAGAGCTAATTCCCGCATTTTTCAAAGTATCCTGTACTTCATCTTGTACTTTTTTTGTCTGCTAAATTTGAATAAGTTATAGTTTTTAAGTATTCTGTTTTTAAATTTTTTCTGGCTTTTTATTTATAACTGTATTTTTGAACTTTTGAGTTATCTTTTTGCTAAAATTTACCTTGTTATTATTTGAACAGTTAGCTATAAATATTACCAAAATTATATACAAAAATTGTTTTTATGCTTCATTTTTATTCTATTTCCTACTTTGTAATTTTTTTATTTTTATATCTTTTAAATAATTTTTCAAGTTTTGCACTTTGAAAATTATTTCATAGTTTTATTAAAACTTTTACTATTCGTAAAATAATTTTTCTTTATCTTGTGAAACTGATATTTTTAAACTTTCTAAATCTGAATCATGCACTTCTTTGTTTGAATTATCAGTTGAATCACTTCAACTCTAGATAGAGATATTTTCCATCTTTAACTTTTTCAGCTTTTCCGTTTTCATCTATTTTATCACTTGTATAAATTTTTAGAAATTTTTCTTTTAACTTTTTGTTTCGCTGTTTAACAAATGCAGATTCATCTGATTTTTTTAGAGATTTTTGAGTTACAGTAACTTCATTTTTGGACAATGCTGGATCTTTTTATTGTTTTATCAAACTCAATAATTACAGTTTTAACTTTTTCCTGAACCTTTAGTTTCAGCTACTGCTATTACATTTTTATATTTTTACATCTAAATTTTCTTTATCAGCAATTTTTATATCAATTTATTATCATTGCTTTCAATCAGAATTACAAACCCAAGTAAGGCAAGTAATGCGGTCAGTACTAAATTTCCTGTTCTTTTTCATATTTATCTCCCCTTTATTTTTAATTTAATTAAGTATTCCACTTATATTATATATTATACACTCTTTTTCTTGTCTTTTCCTTAAAAATTCTATAGATTTTTATTATATATACTTAAATTTATTCAAGCCAAACAACTTCTAAAAACTGCTTTTAATTTTAATTTTTTTAAGGCAGTCCAGTACTACTCTTCTAATTTATTTAGATATTTTCAATTGACTTTTTATGTACAAAAACCATATCCAACTTTATCTGATCCTCCTTTCAAAAATATACAATATATTTCCATTCTCCAAAATCCTGTGTTATTACTGCATAATAATTATTTGGAACTTTTCTATTACATCATATTGTTTAGAAGGCCCTTTTCTTATATTCGTATAACCTTCTTTTGAGTGTATTATATATGTATTATCCTCACCAATAAATGATATTCTATCATCACTGTCCTCCTGATTTCATATTTTTGGGGTATTTTGACTATTGTTGATGGAATTTTTCTCATATTTTACTATTTCTGCATAATAATAATCTACTGAACAACAGCTTCCATATAATTTTTACAGGTTTTCAAAGTTAATTTTACAGGCTGAGAAACATATCCGCAGTCATTTTTTTCATTTTATTCTCAATATCGGAGATATTTCTTTCCTATACTAAGTATTCTGTTATGCATTTCCATTCCATTAACTTTTTCCATATATATCTCCAGGCCATACAGTCAGAATATGATTCATAAATTTTTCCTTTATCTTCAGGAGTAAATTCCAGATATATTGCAAAACCTGCTGTTCCACTATTCTCGATTCCTGTTATGGAAATTTTGAATATTTATTATATTTTCCATGATACATCCATACAAAACACAGCATTCCTTTAGCTTCCATAGTAATATTATCTCCATAATTATTTTTCCAAATGAAACACATGTAATCATCAAAGCATTATTATAAACAATATTTTTCATATTAAATCACTCTGATTATACTTTTTATTTAAGAAATTTATTAAATATATTTTATTAATTCTGGATTTTTCAAATATTCCGTTACAGTTTCTTATTTAGTATTCGTACTTTTTAATTGACTTTCATGTACAAAACCGTATCTAGCTCCATTTGATCCTTCTTCAAAAATATATGATATATTTCCATTCTCCAAAATCCTGTATCATTTCTACATTATCATCATTTGGAATTTTTATTACATCATATTGCTTGGAGCCCTTTTCTTATGTTTGTATAACCTTCTTTTGAATGTATTATATATGTTATATCATCCTCACCAATAAATGATATTCTGTCATCATTGTCCTCCCTGTTCTATATTTTTGGGGTATTTTTGACTACTGTTGATGGAATTTTTCATATTTTTACTATTTCTGCATAATAATAATGTACTGCACAGCAGCTTTCATAATTTTTAACAGGTTTTAAGGTTAATTTTATAGGCTGAGTAACATATCCCCAGTCATTTCTTTTTCATTTTACTTTCAATATCAGGGAGATATTTCCTTTCCTATATTAAGTATTCTATTATGCATTTCTTTTCCATTAACTTTTTCAGATGTATCTCCAGGCCATACAGTCAGAATACGATTCATAAAATTTCCCTTTATCTTCAGGAGTAAATTCAGATATATTGCAAAAACCTGCTGTTCCATTATTCTCAAATCCTGTTATAGGAAATTTTGAAGATTTACTATATTTTTCCATGATCGTTCCATATAAAACGCAACATTCCTTTAGCTTCCATAGTAATATTATCTCCGTCATTATTTTTCCCAAATAAAACGCACGTAATTATAAGCATTATCAGTAATAATACTTTTTTTCATAAAAATCACCTCTTAAGTTTATATTTTTGATGTTTTAATTAAATAAATCAATATTTTCAAAAGGATGTCTTATATTTTTTCTTTAGTTCACTTTTTACGTACATATCCATATGTAAAATCAGGATATGTATTACGGTAATATACAAAAACCCATTCTCCAAAATCTTAGTATTTCCCCATAGTGTCATTTTTCCAATTCTTTTTACAACTTTAGAATTTTTGCATCTGGCTTTTTCCATAATATTTGCAGAACCATTTTGGAGATTTTACAGTATATCCGACAGTAAAATGACCATTCAATTTTTTATCATATTTTTTTCTTCTGATAATTTTATCTTTGGTGCTTTTTATTTCTTCATATCTACAAACTCACTGTACAGCATCACATTATTACATTCAATAACAGGCTTTAAAGATTTTAATCTTATTTTTACTGCTATTTCTTCATGTCCATTTTCTCCATTTTCTATTTCAGGATTTTTAAAAATTCTTTTAGCCAGTTTTAGAATTTCTTCTCCTGCTTTCTTATCTTCCTCTTCACTTTCTTTATATCCCAATTTTTGAGCTTTTTCCACAGGACTGCATCTGACATGTCTTTTTGCCCATACATAGCTATTTTTCCTCCAAAAGGCTGTAGGATTGTCAGGAATAAAAATACATCTTTATCAAACCAAGATAATCACAGTCATCTCCCTCTTTCCATTCAAGCCTTAGTGTTCCTGTTGTTTCAAAAACATTATTCTCATTTCCGCTTGAAATTATTTTTACTTCGGAAGCGCTTGAAACAGAACAGATTGTAAATAAAATAATTAAAAGCTAGAATTGTAAAAATATTTTCATCGCCATCTCCTTTTTATTTCAAATATTTTAAAAATTACAGTTATAAAACTAATTAATTCAAAAGATTAGACACCAGTTATAGCAACAAGGGGTCAAGACCCCTTGTTAAATAACTCTTACTTTAGTATAATTTTAAATCTGTATACTTATCTAAATGGAGTCTAATAACTTTTTAAAAATAAACATCATAATGATCTAACTCTTCACCTTCATCTCCTGTTTCCAATCCCCAGTCTAACATTATCACTTTCTGTTTTCCCTTATAATTAATTATTAATCTCGCTTCAGGGAGTTCCTTCAGGAACATTTCCCATAAAGCTGTAAATTACATTTTCTGAGGCTTAATTGTAAATCCTGTTCCAATAGGGTAAAAAGCATAATTTTCATTCCATTCAACATAATTATGTTCTACAGTAACTCCATCAACTTCTGCAACAAATTTTATTTCCTTATCAAATTCATTTCTTCTTGAAATCAACAGTTTCCCTTTTCCTAGTGAAGTATAGCTTTTTGTTAATGGATTTGTATAAATGGAAAGAACTTTGTTTTCAAAGCTAATAACTGAACACATTGTTAATAAAGTTAATACAAAAATTTTTTAAAAATAGATCATTGTACTCATCTCCTTATTTAATTTTTACTTACCTGTTAAACGGTCATACATTTCTGCCAACTCAAGAGTTCGTTGTTCTAGTAATTTTACATTAGTATTTAATGAAAATAGAACTCCCATGCTTCCAGCCCTTCAGGTTTTCAAAATAATAACTGTCTTGTACTTTTTATCTCTAGATTTTAATGACCAGGCGTTGGGCATTTCTAAGATTATTTTTAGTCTTGGTATTTGCAATTTTTCATTATTTTTGGTAAACGATATTCAACTCCTTATCCCATTCTTCCTCCATTTGCCATAAAGCCTCTTTTGCTGAACATCGTGACCTTCACTTACGTTCTCATATACTTTATTCGAAAATCGCTCATACGACTTACCAGCTGATCATATATTGCCCTGAAATACTAATGCTAGAAACCAATAAAAATAGTAACATTCCTAAAAATTTGTTTTTAAAATTTTCATTTAAATTACCTCCTTTTGTAATTTTTAATAAAATTTATGACTATAAAATTTGGAACCTAATTTTTAATTATTTGTAGAATATGCTGAAAAATTACTTATCATCACTATCATAGTCACTTTCTAAACTGCTAGAATGTGTCTGATGAAGAACTAGACAAAAGAATGCGGTCTTTTCTTATAAAGTTATTCTTATAGATCTATTAAGTTGTTTTGAATATACGAATAAATCATTGATTGTTTTTGATACATTGCTTTAATTCATGGTAAATCTGAATTAATTTTAATTGTTTTGCTTCAAATAGTTTTATAAAGTTATGTTTTAAATTCAAAGCTATCATACGGTAAGACTTCTTTAAAATAATTTACAAGTTTCTCACTGTTATCAAAATATCTGATCTTTTGTGAGTTTTTATATATTTTTCAAGCACTTCAATATATTCTCTCAAGCCTTCTTCAGAATATATTTTTAAGTGACGATAATATATTCCGTTAACAATTAATAGCAGAATTAATGCTATGGAACTTGAGAATGTTTCTATTAAAATATGTTAGCATTATGGATATGAGTTAATAACCATTTTACAATAGTTAACATATTTTTTGAAGAATTTTCTAAAAATCTCTTGCTTTTATGATGTAGATACACAAAAATTCTATGATAGTAGCCAAAATCATAAGTTAATAAATCTCTTAATACAGAAAATAAATTTATCACATTTCCATCAAACGTATTCATCATACAGATAGTAATGCTTATAAATAAAAGGAAATAAATAATAAAAATCTTTATCTTCATAAGTGAATTATATTTTGGAGAAAAATCTTTAATAATCAAATTTAGGGATTTAGATGATATTACAAATTTCTTTGTTTTATTTGAAGATATTTTATTTAAGGAATCAAAAAGATTTATTTCTTCAGGATAAAGTTTGAATTATTTTTAGTTCTTTTATTTTCTCCTGCATTTTCCTTCCATCTTTAGTAATGCTACCGTTAGTTATAAGGGGAAAGAATTCCCGCATTAAGTAGACCTATTTTGACAATGTTTATCTTTAAAATAAAGAGACAAACATGGCTGACATATCGTTGGAACTTCTGATTGCGGTATAATCTTTAGGAGGCTGTTTTAAAATCATAAGTTTTGTAATTATCATAAAAGTTAGTTGATATTAAAAATAGTATTAAATTAAAAATTAAATACTTTGAAGTTGTGAAAAATATTTTTTAAATTATCAGAGAAATTTGGAGATATTTTTATCATTTTTAAATTTAAAAGAAAAATAATTCCTTCTTTAGAAGTGCTAATGGTTTTTGTGTTGTAAATTTTTATTTTCCTTATTTTTCCTGCAAAATTTTATAATTTGTTCCTACCGCTCCAGTTTTTCCAGTGTAAATTTCAAATTTTGAAATTTCTTCACTTATTATTTAATGACCATCTCAAATCTTATTGTAATATTAGCCTTTTCTGTTGGAACATTCCAGAATTGCCCTATTATATTGAAGTATATTTGTTGAATATTGTTATGTTTAGATATATCACTATACATCGTATATTTAATTTCATATATATTTGTAAGCTGAGTTATTTTCTATCTTCTGAGACCAATTTTTAATCTAAGTTTTGATCAAAGTGTTTCATATTCGTATTTCTCGTTCTTTTTGTTTCTCATTATGGAATTTATTTTTAATAAGACTCTTTTTAAATTTTTCATATTTTTCTCTTAAAATACATCCCAAAAATTTCTCCACGATCTGAACTATCAAATTTATATTCAATTGTTTCTGTTACTGTCAGTGTGGAATCTTTATTTATGTTCATTACTACATCATAATTTTTTATAGCAGAGCCGTTTATAATTATAGATTAAAAATGTCATTATAAAAATAGTTTTTGTAATTCTTTTTCATTAGAATGCACTCTCTTTCATAAAAATATCCTTTAAAAAATTTTTAGTCTTTTTAAAAACAAAGAATATAGAATGCAGTACTATAATAGCAGCAATTATTGCAAATGTAATCTTGATTATTGATTTTTGGATATTCTCCATTACTGTTCCGTTTTTCTCCGTTAATCAGGACTTGATAGGATTTTTCCGTTGAAAGAATAGGATGTCAGTAGACAGGCAGCATTAAAAGTCTGTAAAATTCATCGCTCCAATATATATTCATTGATATGCTCTTAACTCTGTCGTATCTTCTAAGGACATCGCTTCTGACCATTCCTTCCAATTCATTTTCCATTACTTCCTTTGCTTCAACATAGCCTTCCCTCATAGGAACTTGAAATACTTCAGATGCATAACCTGATAGATAGCCTGTATCAAAATTAATTGTATTTTCCAAGTCAAATCCGCCAAGACTTCTTTAAAAAGATTGTCCTTAAGACTTCTAGAAGCTCTCATAATTATGTTTTTAAAATCATTCTGGACATTTCCTCTGACGCTGTACCAGTCTGTTACAATTCTCGTTTTTTCTTTTCCATCCTCATAATATGTTTCTGTACGGTCAATTCCTCCTAAAGCTGTATAATCACAGTCAGCATTGTTATCAAAAGACCAGTATGGCAAATAAATTCCCATTATTTTTCCTGCTTGATAAAGGGTTTTCAAAGCATTTGGGGCAAACCATCTCTTTTTTAACCAGTTTGAAAAAATCCTTCCAACATCTCTTTGATCTACTCCAAAAGGTCTTAATCCGTCAGGCTCAAGAAGTGATACTGCCTTTTCGCTAATTACGATATTTGAATTGCAGTAAGGACATTTTCCTGAACTTATATGCGGGTCCATTTCGATTGTGGCACCGCAAAGATTGACATTCAACAACTGTAAGGCTATTGTCACTTTCCTTTTTTAATAAATGATCATATTCATCCAGTCTATGTCTTTCCCCAGAGTGAGAGTTCGTGGCAAAGTCTTCTCTGTTCCACAATTCTCACATTTAAGAGATTGTTTTAGAGTCAAATCTCATCATTCCTCCACAATTTTTCACAACTGAAATTATCATTTTTCATTATTGGTCTCCTTCCTTATGAAAAGTAATCTATTTTTCTTGGAATTTTATTTAAAAGAAAATATTCACTTAAATATTTTTAAATGAACCAAGAATTTGAGTTTATTTTTCGTTAGTTATCCATTATGAATTATACCCTATATTTTTGAAAATCCAAAATAATATTGATTTTGTTTTTAAAATTTGATTATATATAAATCTTTTTGCTATCAAACCAATACAATGTTAGAATTTGAATAAAATCTTCTCTTTCTAAAAATAAAAAGCAGGTAATTAACCACTCCTGCTTCGTATTATGATTTGTCGACATTCTAATTTTTATACATACTTTTCATAAGTTTTAAAAATTTGGGACATTAAATAATAGAAACAAAATAATAATTTTTCATAATAAATCACTTATATGTATAGCCATTAAAATGTCAACAATTACATCAAATTCTGAAAAACAAACTCTTTTTAAGAATATTTCTAAATAACAGATTATATGATTTTAAATGTTTTGCTTAGTACATGAATATGCTCTATAACTTGGTTTTCCGATTATGTCCTTTTATGTCTTTTTCCCTTTTTACAATTTAATATTATCATATAAATATTAAAGAAAAATGAGAGTTTCAACCTTTTTAAATTAATTTTTTATGAGAATAATAATAAAGTTTAGATTATAAAAATATGCTCGAATTTCTGTAATATTGAAACTAATAAAATTAATAGTGCTAGACTTTTAATAATTATAACTTTATAAATAAATGATTTTTATGATAGTTTTACAATATAAAAAAATTTTCAAACAAAAATCAGAAAATAATTTTTCATCATTATTGATAAAAACTTGAAAAATATAGTATAATTATGAGATTAGAGATGTTAGCAAATATCACAAATCAAACTTATTTAATAATCAAATTAAACAAATTTAGTAAAAATCAATAATAAATCATTGTAAAATTTTAGGGAGGTAATATTTATGTACGCATTGGATAAACAGCTTGTTCTGGAAGATGGGAGCGTGTATAAAGGGATATGGATTTAGTGCAGATGTGGAAATGGCTGGGGAAGTTGTTTTAATACTGCTATGACTGGGTATCAGGAAACTATTTCAGACCCATCGTATAATGGTCAAATTATTACATTTACTTATCCATTGATTGGAAATACGGAATAAACAGGGATGACTATGAAACTATAAATCCAACTATCAAAGGGATCATAACTCGTGAAATATGCAGAAAACCTTCTAATTTTAGGAATGAATTTACGTTGGAAGAAATTCTGAAAGGATTTAAATATTCCTGGTATTTCCGGCATTGATACACGTAGCCTGACTAAAAATACGGGAACATGGAACAATCAAGGGAATTATCGTAGACATAGACAAAAATCCTGAAGAAGTTGCAGAAAATTTGAGAAACAATTCGTTACCAACTAATCAAATTGAACAAGTATCTACAAAAAAAGCATTTCTTTCTTCTGGAAGGGGAATGAGAGTTGTACTGCTTGATTTAGGAATGAAATCAGGAATTATGAGAGAACTTAATTCAAGAAACTGTGATATTGTAGTAATGCCTCATAATGCATCTGCTAAAGAGATTTTAAGACAAAAGCCTGATGGAATAATGTTAAGTAATGGGCCTGGAGACCCAACAGATGTACCTGAAACAATTGCTACAATTAAGGAATTAATAGATAAAGTGCCAATTTTCGGAATTTGTATGGGACATCAGTTAATTTCGCTTGCCTGTGGAGCAAAAACCTATAAATTGTTATTCGGGCATCGTGGGGCAAATCAGCCAGTAATAAACCTTGAAACAGGAAAAGTTGATATTACGGCACAAAATCATGGATTTGCAGTGGACATTGATTCATTAAAGGAAACAGACTTGGAATTGACACATATCGCAGTAAATGACAGAACTTGTGAAGGTGTAAGACACAAAAAATATCCTGTATTTTCAGTACAGTATCACCCTGAAGCTTCTCCGGGACCGCACGATCCAAATTATTTATTTGATATGTTTATTGAAAATATGAAAAAGAATCGTAAAGAACAATATTAAACAGATTTTTAAGAATTAAAATAACTGGAAGGAGATGTGAAAAATGCCTAAACGAAAAGATATAAAAAACAATTTTTAGTAATTGGGTCAGGTCCAATAATTATAGGGCAAGCCGCTGAATTTGACTATGCGGGAACGCAAGCCTGTCTTTTCATTACGTGAAGAAGGATATAAAGTTATTCTTGTAAATTCCAACCCTGCTACAATTATGACAGATAAGGAAATTGCAGATAAAGTTTATATCGAGCCGTTAACAGTTGAATTTGTTTCAAAAATTATAAGAAAGGAAAGACCTGATGCGCTGCTTCCTACTCTTGGAGGACAAGTTGGACTGAATCTGGCTGTAGAATTACACGAATCTGGTGTGCTGGAAGAATGTGAGTTGAACTCAGGGACTAAACTTGAATCTATTAAGCAAGCTGAAGACAGAGAATTATTTAGAGATTTGATGAATGAGCTGAAAGAGCCTGTACCTGAATCAGATATTATCCATAATTTGGAAGAAGCACGTAAATTTGTAGAAAAAATCGGCTATCCAGTAATAGTAAGACCTGCATTTACAATGGGAGGAACTGGTGGTGGAATTTGCCACAATGATGAAGAACTTGAAGATATTGTTACAAATGGACTAAGATATTCGCCAGTAACACAATGTCTATTAGAAAAATCAATTTCGGGGTATAAGGAAATTGAATATGAAGTAATGCGGGACAGCAATGATACAGCGATTGTTGTTTGTAATATGGAAAAATATTGATCCTGTTGGAATCCATACTGGAGATTCGATTGTAGTTGCTCCGTCCCAAACATTGACAGACAGAGAATACCATATGTTAAGAGATGTTTCATTAAAAATTATAAGAGCATTGAAAATTGAAGGTGGATGTAACGTTCAATTGGCATTGGATCCGTATTCATTCAATTACTATATTATCGAAGTAAATCCAAGAGTTTCACGTTCATCGGCACTTGCCTCAAAAGCGACAGGTTATCCAATTGCAAAAATTGCAGCCAAAATTGCAGTTGGCTTGACACTTGATGAAATTATAAATCCTGTTACAAAAAATTCTTACGCGTGTTTTGAACCATCGCTTGACTATGTTGTAAGTAAAATACCAAGATTCCCATTTGATAAATTTGAAAAAGGCGGATAGACATTTAGGTACACAAATGAAAGCTACTGGGGAAGTAATGGCTATTGGTAGAACTTATGAGGAAAGTTTGCTAAAAGCTATTCGTTCGCTTGAATACGGTGTTCATCATTTAGGGCTTCCAAATGGAGATGAATTTAGCTTGGAATATATTTTGAGAAGAATTCAAAAAGTTGGAGATGAAAGATTATTCTTTATTGGGGAAGCGTTAAGACGTGGAGTTACTCCTGCAGGAAATACACGATATGACAAAAAATTGACATGTTTTTCCTTGACAAAATGAAAAATATTATTGATATTGAAGTGGAATTGAAAGCAAATGTAAATAATCCAGATTTGCTACTGTTTGCTAAAAGATATGGATTTTCAGATAAAGTTATTGCACATCGTTGGAATACGACAGAAGATGAAGTTTATAAACTTCGTGAAAAATATAGTATCAAGCCTGTATTTAAAATGGTTGATACCTGTGCAGCTGAATTTAAGTCAGAAACACCTTATTTTTACTCAACTTATGAACAGGAAAACGAAAGTATTATAGGAAATAAGAAAAAAATCGTTGTGCTTGGTTCAGGACCTATTAGAATCGGACAAGGTGTAGAATTTGACTATGCAACAGTTCATGCTGTGAAGGCGATAAAAGAGTCTGGATACGAGGCAATTATTGTAAATAACAATCCAGAAACAGTTTCTACAGATTTTTCAATTTCGGATAAACTTTATTTTGAGCCACTTACAGAAGAAGATGTTATGGCAATAGTTGAGCTTGAACAGCCAGAAGGAGTCGTAGTTCAGTTTGGTGGACAGACTGCAATTAACTTGGCTGAAAAATTGTCAAGACATGGTGTAAAAATATTGGGAACAGCACTTGAGGAAATTGACAATGCGGAAAATCGTGATAAATTTGAGGCATTGCTGCATAGGCTAAATATCCCGCAACCACTTGGAAAGACTGCATTTGATACAGAAACGGCTGTAAAAAATGCGGCTGAAATCGGCTATCCAGTTCTGGTACGTCCATCTTACGTATTAGGTGGAAGAGCAATGGAAATTGTATATCGTGAAGAAGAATTACGACAATATATGGAAAATGCTGTAAAAGTTTCACCAGACCATCCTGTGCTGACTGATAGATATTTAGTTGGAAAGGAAATTGAAGTAGATGCGATTTGTGATGGGGAAACAGTTGTAATTCCAGGAATTATGGAACATATCGAAAGGGCAGGAGTCCATTCTGGAGATTCCATCGCCGTATATCCGCCACAAAATGTTACAGATGAACAAAAGCAAACATTAATTGATTATACAATCAGATTGGCAAAAGGTCTAAATATTGTAGGTCTTTTGAATATCCAGTATGTAATTAGCGAGGGACAAGTTTACGTACTTGAAGTAAATCCTAGAAGTTCAAGAACAGTTCCATTTTTAAGTAAAATTACAGGCGTTCCAATGGCAAATCTTGCTATGAAAGGAATTCTTGGGGAAACATTGAAGAATAAAGGATATGAAACTGGATTGATTAAAGAAAGTAAAAATGTATACACAAAAGTTCCTGTATTCAGTTTCCAAAAATTAAAAGATGTGGACACAACACTAGGGCCTGAAATGAAATCAACTGGAGAAGTAATGGGAAGCGATGAAAATCTTGAAAAATCACTTTACAAAGGACTAATTTCAGCTGGAATAAAAGTGAAAGATCAGGGAAGTGTGCTATTTACAATTAGTGGAGCTGCAAAAGAGGAAGCATATGGACTGGCTAAAAGATTTTCTGATTTAGGCTATCACATAATGGCTACAAAAGGGACTGCCAGATACTTTGAGGAAAAAGGGCTTAGAGTGGAAACTGTTGGCAAAAATCGAAGAAGAAGGAAAAATATGAACACGATGTGCTAGGACTGATTTATAAAGGGCTTGTTGATATGGTAATAAATACGGCGGCTAAGAAAAAAACTGCAAGAAACGACGGATTTAAAATCAGACGTGCTGCAAGTGAGCAGGAAATCGCCTGTCTTACTTCACTTGACACAACGGACGCTTTACTGAAAGTTCTGGAATCTATTTCGTTTAATGTAAGTTCGATATAATTAAATATTGATTTTATAAAGTAAGATAAAAATAAATTTTTAAAAATTACCAATTTCGTTAGTTTTTATTTTTAAATAGTAAAATTAGAGGAATTGGTAAAATTTTCTAATAAAAAAATGCTGGAGTGAAAAATGAATTATAAAAAAATAATATTAATAGCAACTTTATCAATTTTGTTATTTTTCCTGCGACAAGTCATTTAAGGAAATTGGACAAAGACTTAGTATAAAAAGTTAAAAATGAGGAAATGGAAAAATACAATAGCTATATAGAAAGTTTACAATAAATTGTCAATAATTGATGATGAAATTTCATCATATATTGAAGCAGCTGGTGAAAATAATTCAATAAATATTGAGCAGATGAAAACTTTTGGGAAATATTCCAGTTATTAAGATTGAAAGCCAAATTTTTGAAAAAGCTGGAAAAATATTAATTCAAAAATTTAAAATGGAAAAAGCTGGATAATTCTGCTAAAAAGCTGTTGCCCATATTAAAAAGAATTAAAAACAGCAACTGACACAATGGGAAATTATTATGGAAAAAGGAAAATTTAACGGATAATTTTGCTAAAAAGTCAAGGATTACATACAAGTTTTTAAGAATTTACAAAAATATAAGATAAGTTCAGATTTATTTAAAAATGGAAATGGCAAAAATATCAGATGAAAAATGCAAAAAGTTTTAGAAACCTACAAAAATGAAGGCAGCATTATAAAATATAATTTAACAATCCTAATGAACAACTGCGAATCCTTTATAGATAAGATAGACAATCAAAATTAAGAATGACAACTTTTATAAAAAGGTGATTTAGGAAAATTAAAGAAAATTCAGCAAAAATATTTTCAATCAGCTCAAATATTTCCAAAAAAAGTAATTGAAAATGAAAAACAATTGAAAAAGAGAATTATTCAAGAGAAAAAAATTGGAAATATTTAACAAAACAGCTTGCACAATTTGAAAAATCAGTTACAATATTTATTAAGGGAGCTGGAAAAATAAATCATTGAACATAAATCAGATTGAGAAAAAGATTTATTCTGAAAATTCAGCAGGAACTCCAAACGATGTAATTAAAAACTATAATAAATTAGTAAATGACTATAATAATTTAATGAATTAACTTTTTCTTGTCTGCTTACTCAAGAAATAAATTATATATAAAAAGGGAAAAATAAATGAAAAGAACTTGAATAAATTAGGAAGGTTTCTAAGCTTTATTTTAAGACATTCACCACAGACAATTGATATAAAATTGGATAAAAATGGATGGGCTGATGTAAATGAATTGATTAAAGGAATTAATGAAAATGGAAAAAGATAAATTTTGAAAATGCTAAATGAAATTGTAGAAACAAATGATAAAAAAGATATGAATTTAATGAAGATTTTTACAAAAATAAGAGCTTGTCAAGGACATAGTTTAGATGTAGATTTGGAACTAAAATCAGTAATGCCGCCAAAATTTCTTTTATCATGGAACAGCAGAAAGATTTCTCCCCAAAATTAAAAGTGAAGGAATATTAACAGGCAACATGTACATTTTGTCTGAAACTTATGAAACAGCTTATAATGTTGGAAAAAAAGACATGGAAAGCCTTTTTATTATAAAGGTTTTAGCTGAAAAAATGTATAAAGATGGGAAAAATTTTTATTTCAAAAAAATGGTATGTAGCTAACAGATGATGTCTGAAGTGAAATATTTAGAATTTTTAGATAAAAAGGAAGAAGGATTTTTATGAAATTGGGAATTATTGGTTCAGGCATGATTGTTCAGGAGTTTTTGCCTAGCCTAGTGAAACTGGAAGATTTGGAAATTTTGGGAATACAAGGGAACAAAAATCAGGGAATTGAAAAAGTTGAGGAAATTTGTAAAAATATAATATTCCGAATTTTACAGATAATTTTGATGAATTATGTAATTTTGGAATTGATACAGTTTATATTGCTGTTCCGAATTTTTTTGCATTTGAATTTTGCAAAAGGCATTGGAAAAAGGAATCAACGTTATTGTAGAAAAACCAATTACAACAAAACTATCGTGAAGCTAAGGAACTGGAAAAATTGGCTAAAGAAAAAATTATTCTTATTTGAGGCGATAACTACACTTTATTTTGAAAATTATAAAAAAATAAAAGATGGATTGCAAAAATTGGAGACATAAAAACTTGTTCAAAGCCAATATAGTCAATATTCCAGCAGATATGACGCTTTTAAGAGGAGAAATTTTGCCTGTATTTGATCCCTGCAAAAAGCTGGTGGGGCATTAATGGACCTAGGACTTTATAATTTGCATTATGTATTGGGACTTTTTGGAAAGCCTGAAAATGTAAAGTATTATGCAAATATTGAAAGAAAATATTGACACAAGCGGAGTTCTTATGATGGAATATAAAAATTTCAGTGCTATGTGTGTATGCGCAAAGGATAGTGAAGGTGAAAGAATAGGAGTAATTCAGGGAAGTGAAGGAAAAATTGTAAGTGAAGAAGCTCCTGGACTTGTCGGAAAAAGTTACATTAAAAACTGTATGATGGAACGACAGAAAGTTTTGATGATGGATTTTCAAAAGATAGAGTTGTACCTGAATTTACACATTTATTCGTGCAGTAAAAGAAAATGACTTGGAATTTTGTTATAGACAGCTGGAAAAAAGTCTGTTGGTAAGTGAGGTTCAGACAAAAGCCAGAATTGATGCAGGAATTAAATTTACACAAGACTAAAAATAAGGAGAAAAATGGAAAAAGAAAAAAGAGATAGAAAAGGAAAAAGTTTCAATAATTGTTCCAATGTACAATGCAGAAAAATTTATTGGAAAAACAATTGAATCAGTTCTCGCTCAAACTTATCAAAATTGGGAAATGCTGATTATGAACGATGTTTCCACAGATAACAGCCTCGCCATTGTGAGTTTGTATGCAAAAAGATGAAAGAATAAAAATTGTAAATACTGATGTAGGCGTTGTAAAGGAAGAAACTTTTTAATTGACTTTGGCAAGCGGAAAAATACATTGCATTTTTAGACGCTGATGATTATTGGCATAATGAAAAATTGGAAAAAGCAGATAAAATTTATGAAAGATGCCAGCATTAGCTGTACAGAATACACAGAGTCAAAGAAAATGAAGAAAAATCAATGATGTTATTATAAAGGAAGAAATTTCTTACAATGATATGTTAAAAATAACTATTTAGGTTGTCTTACAGTTATATATGATGCTAAGAAAAATTGGAAAAAGATATTTTAAAGAATTGGAGAAAAATGAAGATTATGTTCTTTGGCTAGAAATTGTAAAGATGTTAACACAATTTATGGACTTAAGGAAAACTTGGCATATTATCGAGTGCTGGATAATTCACGTTCGAGCAATAAAAGTTAAGACAGCAAAAAGTGCGTTGGGAAATTTACCGAAAAATTGAAAAATTATCGCTCTTGAAATCAATTTATTATTTTTACATTATGCAATAAGGGCAGTACTGAAAAAAATGGATAAAAATAATTCTTAGTTTTTAAAATTTAATCAACAGTCATAAATATAATAACAATAATTATATTTTATGGCTGTTCTTAATTTTAGTTTTTAATATCAAACTTTCAGAAAATCAAACAATTTATTATATTATAATTCTACTTTAACTTCACTTTTCCAAGCTATATTCCATTTTTCAAAAATGCTCCCATCCTTCCAATACTCTCTTATACTCTTCAAATTTACAGCTCCATATCGGATATTCCTCACAAATCCCAAAAATGTATGTTCAAATTCAACTGTTTCCTTGTTAATCTTATGCTGAAAAAGCCTGTCCGTCCCAAATAATTTCCTTTAATTCTCAGTTTCAATTTTTCCAGCTTTAATAAAAATCATCAATTATTTCTTCATAAGGAAAGTCCTCCCATAATCCCAGTTACCAAATATTTTTATATATTCGTTCTTGTGTTTTCAAATATTTCTTTTTGAGAAAAATTCTATTTCTGAAAAATGCAGTCAATCCAAAATCTTCATCATTATAATAACTAAATTTTATAATCATTTATGTTTTATATTTCCCTTTCTTTAATATTTTATTCCAAATATTTTTATCGGTTTTTCATAAACTGGATAAGCAGTTATTCTAGGACTTTTTATAACCACGAATCAAAGACTCCGCTTTTACTGATACCTTGCCACATATTACTGTCTTTTCCTTTTACATCTTTTCTATTTTCCCAGGCAGAATTTATTTCATCAATAATTCTAGCTTCATCCCAATTTTCAGGAAACATAGTATTCACTCCGCCATTAGAAGTTTTTGCCTGCTAAGTTCCATCTTTTTCTTCACTTCAATACTTGCCCGATAAACGCCATTTTTAGCTGGATTTCAACTTTTTCACAATTCTGACATCTCCATGCAAAAGTGAATGTCCACCAGTAACTTTTCCCCTTGAATTTTCATCTCCACCAATTATATGGTCATAATCTATATTATATTTTCGATTTCCACTTTTTGAACCTGAATCTTTAGGCTGTTTTAAATTTTGCTTTTTTTGATTAGCTGATTTTGAATTATCACTTTTATTATTTTGTGCAATAAAATTACTTTGTGTATTCAAACCACGATTTTTACTTAAATATATTTTTCCCAAATCCAAGTACAATAATAATTAATACTAACAAAATTTTTAGATATTTTTATTTTTATTCATTGATAGATTCCTCCATACTTATTATAACTCTTCACTATTTTTCAAGTTGTTTAATGCTTTTATTAAACATAGTCAAATTATTGTATTCTTTTTGCTTACTGTATCAAATTTTTACATTTTTCATTTTCGACTATAGTTTAGTACATCGTGTCTTAAAAATTATTTCTAATATCCATTGACTTTACTAATAACATTTGACCATTCTTTTTTCATACGTTTTCCGTATTTTAATTATACCAAATTTATATTTTTAAAATCAATATTGTAAAACTTCACGACAAGCGCATGAAGATTAGATTAAATTTTTAATACTGCAAACATAGAAAAACAGCTATTAAAAATTAACTAACTTATTTTTCGATAATATTTTTGATATTAGAGTATTTTTAATAAAAATTTTCATGTGTTTGTGATGTAAAGTAAAATTTAGGTACTTGCTTTTCTTTTTCTTTGTGTATAATTAAATAGAACTTGAGTAAACTTATTATAGTATCTGAAGAACTTAAATGCAATGCCTATTTTTGCACATTGTCAGTAGCTACTATACGATAATTCAATACTCTTATCTTAGCCGTGATAAACATTCAAACGAGAAGACAATGAGAAAGATTGCATTAGAAAAAGACGTCATTCTAAGAGCCGAAAAATGAAGCGATTACCATTATGATATACACTTTGGGACTACGCTCTTCCGACTCTTTTTATAACTAACGAAAAATTGAAAGGAGAACATAGATGAAGTTAATGCTCATATATGATTTGAATATCTTGAAAGAAGGGCTGATGTGAACCACATGAATAAAAAGAATGCGAAGAGCTATGGGCAAAAAAATAAATATTATGTGTTAAGCAAATCGCATAAAGTGTACTTAGAAATAAGAAAGTATTTGAAAGAAAAAGAAATTGATATTGTATTTATTAATGAAAGAATACAAAAAAAGTAAGGGATATAAAAGAAAGTAAAAAGATTTTTAGTAATGCAATTCTTCATTTATGGGGATATTTCAAAAAGGCAACAAAGATTGAAAAACAAGGATTATTTAACATACTGGAAGAATATATGGGAGGGAAGAAATAATCAGAAATCGGTAATTGAATATATCAATACTTTACTAAAGAAATATCCAAATAAATATTTACAAGAATCTACTTTATTAACAGGAGAAAAAGATGAGACTATGGCATGAACAAATTATTCATCTATTGCCTAAAAACCAGCTTCTTGGTCAACATAGAGAATGTTGTGCGCTTAGGGGAAATGGATGGAAAAAGAAACATAAAACAGTAGATTATGTATTTTTTTATATTCTCCATATTATTTATTTGTTTATCATTCATTGGTTATGGATGAAATGGAAAAAAAGAGGGTATAAAGTTTCTAAAGAATGGAGAGATAAGAATTATAGAGGAAAGAAAGCAGAAAATTATAATAATCTTGAAGAAAAAAAATTATAGATAGCCCAATTTACAAAAGAACATGATAATGAATATTTAGTTGAGTGTATCGAAAAATTTGCAAAAAAAGGGAATTAAATTAGAACTATAAAAGTTTTGATTGTTTTAACTGCTACAACTCATTGTCCCTGCAGGGAGACACAAGCTAATGATTCATGTAATAATTTTTAGATAACAAAAATAGCTGTGAAAAGAGAATTATGAAAAGAGTATTGGTTATAGGTTCCCACGACAAACACATGAAAAATTTATTAAAAATGCTCTAATATCGAAAAATATTATATTCAAAAACTATTAAGATAAAAATTTAAAAATATTATCGAAAAACAAGTTACTTAATTTTTAATAGCTGTTTTTCTATGTTTCTAAAGTATTAAAAATTTAATCTAATCTTCATACGTTTTGTCGTGTGTAAACTTTTTCTAATTTAATAATTACGAGAAAATGTGGTATAACAAATTTAAAAACAAACGAAAATTATGCAAGAATATCTATAAAAAAATAGAAAGAATAGCTTAATTATGAAAAAGACTTTGTATTTAATGCGGCATGGGCAGACTTTATTTAATTTACGGAAAAATTCAAGGAAGCTGTGATTCTCCACTAACTGATGAGGGAATCAGACAAGCTAAAAGTGGCTGGAAAATATTTTGAAAGATAATGGGAATTACTTTTTGATGCTGCTTATTCCTCTACTCAGGAAAGAGCTTGTGATACGCTTGAAAATTATAACTGAAAATAAAAGTAAAATCTGAAAGGTTAAAGGGATAAAAGAATGGAATTTTGGATTATTTGAAAGTGAAAGTGAAGATTTGTCCTCCGAGTGAACTTATAGAATTTTTGTGAAAATTTGGTGGAGAAAAATGGGAAGATGTGGAAAAAGAGATACATGAAACTTTGACTCAGATTATGGAAAAAGGATAATCACGATTCTGTTCTTGCTGTAGAGTCACGGAATGGTATGCCGTGTATTTTTTGAAAAATGGAATAGTGAGTCGCCACTTGACAGCGTTCCAAACTGTGCAATTTTTCAAATATGAGTATGAAAGACGGAAAATTTACATTCATCGAAACTGATTACGCACGATTTCTACAAAATAAAAATAATAAAAAAATGCCTTAAATAGACTTTTACCTTTTTCATTATCTAATTTTGTAAAAATCTTTATTTTAAAGGCTTTTTCTTTTGTATTTTTACTGAATTTTAGGCTTTTAAATCATCATATTCTCCACTTTCAAACTTTTTCACAATATAACTGCAAATCAGCTACAATTTTATACCCATTTTCTCTTGCATACTCCACACCAGCATCAAAATAATTTTTCCTGCAATCCCTTGACCCTCTTAACTCAGAGACACAACTGTCGATTCAAAATACAACTTTTCTCCCTTCTTTTCTGTAAAGTCAATTTTGCAAGTTCATCTCCATTTTTTCCAAATATAAAAAAATCCTTCATTTACTACATGTCTTATTTCCATTTTTCAAACTTCCTTTCAATATTTTATCTTATTATATAGTAAAATCGTTTTAAAATCAAATAAAAATTTACAAATATTTTAATATTTCACGCTTGTATTCAATAAATTTTTCAGACATTATAATTTCTTCATTATTATAGCTCTTGTTCTGACTATTTTTCAAGTCAACATTTATTTGTGCAGCAATTTTACCTGGACTTCCTGCCAAAATATAAATTCTGTCGAAAAGCAGTATCGCCTCATCAATATCATGAGTGATAAACAAAGTTGACATCTTAATTTTGTTCATTATGTTTCAGATACCAGCTATGAATTTTTATGCTTTTGTAATGGCGTCCAATGCACTGAAAGGCTCATCAAGAAGAGCAACTTCGCTGGAAAATAAATATGTTCTAAGCAGTGCCGCCCTTTGTTTCATTCCGCCTGACAGTTTACTTGGATACAAATTTTCTGTACCTTCCAATCCAAAATCTTTAAAATACGGCTTTGCAATTTCCGTGCCTTATTTTTTATTTTCACCCTCTTATCACAAGCGGAAGTGCCACATTGTCAATAATTTTTTTATGAGGTAAAAGCAAGTCCTTTTGCAGCATGTAGCTTATTTTTCCAGATTTTCCAGTTATATCTTCTCCATTCATTTTCACATTTCCAGAATCAGGCTTTAAAAGTCCTGCAATAATGTTAAATAACGTTGTTTTTCCAGCACCACTCACTCCTAAAATACAAACCAGCTCATTTTCATACAAATCAATCGAAACATTTTTCCAAAACTTTTTATTTTTCAAAAGAAATGAAATATCTTTTATTTCAAACTTTTTGTCTTTCTTCACTTAATATTTCTCCTTTTGATAAATTTTTCTATTTCAGATACTCGTTACTATATCCAAAAATCCTTTTGAGTATTTCACGCTCTACAGCCTTATTTTTGTAAAGCCATTCATAAAATCTGTTCCAACGGTTTCCATCAATTATTCCCCATTCCTTTGCATCAGACTGATATTCTTTAGAAATCCATTTTTGGCTGGCTGTTACAAGGTTTATATCAAGTTCTGGAGAATTTTTTACCAAAATTTTTGCTGATTCCTCTGGATTTTTCATTGCGTATTCATACCCTTTTTTTGCCTTTCAAAAACTTTTTTTGCAATTTCAGGATTTTTTTCAGAAAAGTCATTATTTGCGATAATTACAGGGCTGTAATAGTCAAGTTCTTCTCCATAGTCACGAATTTTTAGAAAATTTGTCTGAAGCCCTGCCCTTTCTGTAGCAATTCCATCCCACGCATAATAAACCCAAACAGCATCAACATCAGTCTTTAAGCCAGTTACAACATCTGTTATAGTATAAGGAATTAATTTTACTTTAGAAAAATCACCTTTATCATCTGTTACTAATTTTTCAAGATAGCCTGCTCAATATTATCTTCCCAAGTGGCATATTTTTTACCTTCCAGTTTTTTTGGCGAATCAATTCCTTTTTCCTTTAATGAAATAATTCCCAGATGTATTATGCTGAAGAATTGCCGCAACAGCCGTTACTGGCACAGGATTTTCCTTTGCAAATGATTTTTGCCAATGTATCCTGAAAACTTATTCCAAATTCTGCTCCTCCAGCTCAATAAGTGCAGTTGTACTCCTTCAGGCTGGCTGCACGATTTCCACATCAGTCCTTCTTCCTCAAAAATATCCCAAGTCTTTTGCCACATAAAGCCCTGTATGATTAGTGTTTGGCACCCAGTCCAGTACAATTTTTATTTTTCTGATTACTTTTTAGATTTTCCACACGAAACAGCCAAAACCAAGATTAAACATAAAATTAAAATTTTTGAAATTTTTCATTTTTTTATACCTCTCTTTCACTTTTTATTTTTGAATCTTTAAAAACTTTACTTTTTCCCCAAACCATGCACCATTTCTGTATTTTTTACAAGATACATAAGCAGCAGGCTTATTGCAGAAATAAGAAAAATTACAGCAAACATCTTATCAAATGAATACGATTTTCTGACTCTTGTCATATAAACTCCAAGTCCGCTAAATCCACCGAGCCATTCAGCCACAACTGCTCCAATTATCGAATATGAAACCGAAATTCTAAGCCCTGCGAAAAAATATCCTAATGAGCCTGGCAATTTGACATGAACAAAGTTCTGAAATAGCGTTGCTCCCATTGTTTTTTAACAAATTCAGCATATCCTTGTCAGCCGAACGAAATCCATCCAGAAGCCCAATAGTTATAGGAAAAAACGAAGTCATAACAATAAGCGTAATCTTTGGCAATATTCCATATCCCAGCCAAAGTACCAAAAGCGGTGCAATCGCAACCGTCGGTATTGTCTGCGTAATCACCAAAACAGGATAAATCATTTTATACGCATATTCAAACCTATCCATAACAACCGCCACGGCAAATCGAGATTATTCCCAGTCCCAAGCCCCAAAAATGCTTCAAGCAAAGTAATTTTTGTATGCTCCATAAGCAGTGGAAAAATCTGAAACAAACGCTTTTACAACTTCAAATGGCGATGGCAACATAAATTTTGGAATAATATTCACCATTGACAAAATTTTGCCAAATCATCAGTAATACAGCAATAATAATACTTGGTGCAATTTTATCTGTTATATTTTTGAAATTTTTTTCATCAATCTTTAAAATATCTCCTTTCGGTTTATAATTTATTTTTACATACGACATTACACCCTCAGCCCTGCCTTCACAGCCACAACTTGACATTCCTTCACAATTTCCATAAGCTCAGTCAAAATCCCTTCTATCGTCGTTTCAAATGGAGCAACATTCATTTTTAACCCTTTGCTTTTAATAAATTCAATAACTTCATCAACAACTCTTACAATTTCCTCATTTCCCACAACATTTGGCAATACCTGAATTGCAATACTGCATTAATTTCTTTTTTTCCATAATTTATCATTCCTTTCCTTATGTATAATTTAAAATTTTTAGAAACAAAAATCCCCACTTATCACAAGGGAGATTTCTATATTTTTATAATTTAAAAATACTAAAATAACTTTAAAATTAAAAATTATTTCATTCTTTATCTTAAACTATATATATAAAATACTCCCTCCGACAACGTACCTGCTATCAGAGTTATATGGGTTTAATTCTCAGCAAATACTGCTCCCCAGTATTTTTGATTGTTTAATTTTTTCTTTTTCTTAATGTCTTTTCCAGTCCAATGTATGAGAAAATTCTTTTTGCAAATGCAATTAAATTCTAAAAATAATCCTAAAAATAAAGAACCAGCTATGACTAATTTTTATTTAGTGCAGGTTTTGTTATGGAATTTACATATTTTACAACTGGATTTGAATCATTTTAATAAACAGTAATATGCTAATCTCGAAACTAAAGTATCTGTTAGAGAATCTTTTGTTGTTCGGACATCAATATTTTTGTCAAAAAGCATACTGTTCTTCAATAATTTTGTTGTGAATCCAAAAATTTATTTTTCTTTTCTAACAAATAATTTTGAGCAAGCATCGGATATTCTTTTGCAAAATTTTCTCCTTCAGTCTTATTATTTGTAGTAAATTTTTATTTTTATAGTTGGATCGTTAGTTTCCGATTGGGCTGTCAATCTTGTTGTCATTTTCCTTATTTATCTTCTGAGTAAATTTACATTTCTTAAAGTTTTTGAATTTTTCAAAAAGAATAAAAGTCAAAAAGAACTTAGTGAAAATTGAGACTTTTCTCCAATTTCAGTCAATACTTTGTCATTTCCATACGTAATAATATCTGATTTAAAAAGACTTATTTATAAAAACAAAAGCTGTGAGACGGTATAATTACTATTACTGTAGTTAAAGCAATTAAAAACTTGTTTTTATAAAGATTTTTCATTATCATATTCGCATCTATTGTCTGCTGATTTTCATTATTCATTTTATTTCCTTTCCAAAATCTAATTTTTATATATTCTAATTTTATCAAAAAGAAAAATATTACAATGAAAATTTTAAAATTATTAAAAATATCTAAAGTAATTTTTAAATGAATAACGTTCAAAATAACAATTTAACTTTTAAATCCAGAGTATCCTATTTCAACCATTTTCTCTTTCTCTTATCAAAAAGTTACCATTTCGGTAATTCCAAATTCCTACATATTCTCCAGCTTCTTTTATTTTCATTCAACATGTTCGCATAATGCGAATCACTTGATAAAATCACTGGAATATCGTACTTTTTGAGCATATTCCATAAAATCACGGTATGGCGTGATTTCCTTTAATCGGATACCGATAAAAAGTATTACACTGTGTTACATCTACAATCATATTATGCACAGCATTTAGCTGTATTTTCTAATAAATTATCATCATCTTTTTATCTGGAATATTTTAAACATTCGTAAATTAAACGGATGTCTAAAATATCATGACATATCCTATTAGCCACATCTTCAATTTCCTTTGCATAATCTTCCAGATTTGCGCAAATCTCCATCAACACTTATGCTTTAAAAGCACTGAAATCAGATCTGACGCTTTCAACAAAATGAATTGAAACTATATAAGTAATCAAACTCTGTATTTTGACAAAATTTCCTTGACTTTTCCTGATTTTTAAAATTGCACCTTCAATTCAAATTTTGCGAGATAACCTTTTGCTTTTCAATTTATTTATAAAATCTCTGTATTCATCTAATGTATGTACAAATTTTGTTTTTCTGCTCAAGCCATTTTCTGAAAATTCCCAGTTTCACTATCGTCCAAAATCAATTCCTCATAATACAGATCCTTAAATTCCTTCAAAATCCATGAGTGTGTTTCCGTTATACCAATTTCAGACAGCCCCGTCTTTTTGCCTGTTCAAAAATGGATTTACATAATCTTCATCATAACTTCCAAATTCAAAATGCATATGATAATCTACTAACATAATATTTTCCTCGCTTTCCTTATAATTAAAATAGTGAAATAAAAACTCTATATATAAAGAAAAACCATTCCAGAAATTCACCATTTTGAAACAGCCTTTCTTTAAACAAAATTAATTAATCGATTATTGAGAAATTACATTTGTTGCTTGAGGATCCTTTGGTCCTTCTTCTACATCAAAAGCTTGCTTCTTCACCCTTCGTTAACTGTTTTGAATCCTTCTTTATTGATTTTTGAGAAATGTAAAAATAATCATTTCCATCTTCTCCTGAAAATAAATCCGAATCCTTTTTGTCGTTAAACCATTTTACTTTACCTAACAAAAGTATTACCTCCTAAAATTTTACCCTCAAACAACTGTTACTGGGCTTACAAATATATATATGTTACATGTTACTGCTTTTTAGTTATTTGATATTATTATACCACTAAAAAGCGTAGTTTTTCTCAAAATTTTTAATGATTTTTAAAAATATTATAAAAATACTAATATAAACAAATAATTTATTACAAAATAAATCTTGTAATTTTTGTCCAAAACAATATAAAAATATAAATAAAAAATAAATATAAAAAGGAGTGATAATTAATGAATTTAAAAATACATGTTATTAAGTTTATTTACGATACTAGCTATAATAAGTTGTGGAAAACCAGAAGAACCTAAAGATGAAAATGTGGATGAAATTCAAATTGACCAAACAAATTCAGCAGATACGCAAAACAATAACAATAATAACCAACAAGCTAAAGCGAATCCTGCTAATCCTCAAGAATCTCAGGCAACTCAGACTACTCAGAGCTGCTACAGAAATTCCGCAATCTGGTAATGAACAACCTCCTTCTCAAGTAAAAGCCAGAAGAAGTCAAAAAGCTAGTAAAACTTTGCAGCATTTGGATAAATTAATGAATAAAGAAATTGCTGTAGAAGATAGAATCTTAGTATTTTCTAGGTAACCAATATTTGGTGACTTATAAAGTTGAGAATGAAAATGGAGTAAGTACAGATGTAAAAATCTGACTTTTAATGACTGATAGTTTGACTGATGGTATTTATACATTTAAATTGAATAAAAATAAATTAGGTTTGTAGCAGGAAATCAATTTATATTCTCAGTTGAATAAATTAATTATCATATTTAACGAATATTGAAAGAAGTCGTAGGGCTTTTTATAAATAGGAGTAGTTCATAAAAATCACTCAAACAACTAGTAATATTTTTAACTAATTAGTGTTTGAGTGTTTTATTTTTATTTATTCAATTGTTATTTTTCGTGGAATAATTCTTTTTCTCAACAATTTCCTGTCTTTTCCCAAATTTTCCAGAATTTTACTAAATATTGAGTAAAAGTTCCTCATTACTATAATTTTCCTGCTCTAGATGTAATTTTAAATTAATATGATACCTTATACATCGTTCAACGTTTCCATTCAAACAATTTACATAAAAATTTATATCGAAAAATATCCAAATTTTCTGGACTTATCTTTTCCAAATAATTCTAAAATTTTAGGATGAAGTGTTCCTAGTTCATGTTTTGAAGAATACTTTGTTTATTGTTCCAGCAGGATTAAAATCCGTCTTAAATCTATAAAATTATTATAGTCATTCTAAGTTCAGCCCCTGTTCTTGTAATACGTCTTGTTATTTCTATTTCTCAATTTTATTTTTATCATTTTTCTGATTTTTCAAAATTATTTGTTAGTACTGTTTCTTCCTGTTCGATATTTATATTATCATGTTTAAAATTTCAAGTGAAAAATCAGCATTTCTAATATAAAATTTTTCGTTCTTCAAAATCTGAATACAGTTTTAATTTTTAATATATAACGATTTTTCAATTTCTGGCATATCAAAAGTATGGTTGTCATTCATCCAGAAAATCTTTCCTCCACATTTTACAATTCCCTTTATTACAGTACCCGTTTATTTTCTGAATCTGTAATTAAATCAAATCCAGTAATTATCCATCTTTGTGATCAAATACATTAAATTTGTCAGTTCAGCGGGATTATCCCTTAATAAATCAAGCGCCTTCTTACTAATGTTTGTCCATGCCCAAATATTGGATATTTATTTTTCAATCATCTCCCCACCTTTTTGTCTAATTTAGAATCAGACTTTAAAAATCACAATCATTTTATTTAGAAATTGATTTTATCAATTTTGATATTATCCTCGAACCCATTTAAGTGGACTGCTAAAGATTATAGAAGTGGGGTTGAATAAAGATAGATCATAACTTTGAGTTTCGACTTTAAAGCAGTTTTACTATAAAATAATTTTGAGTATACTAAATCTGATTCCAAATTTTTCGTCATTAATTTTTGTTAATCTCAACTTGCAGATTTTTCCAAATTTCCTGCAAATGTATTTAACTGGCAAATTCCATTATCTACATCAATTATATGCGACAAATCATCACCTTTTTGCATAATTCCATTTACAAATTTTGTATCTTTTAGCCAGACTGATTTCTGGCTTTCAAGTTGTACTGAAAAACATGTTTAATTTATCTTGTTTAAAGTCTGTTGTTGTAAATCGTAAAAGTTCTTTCAATATAAGTTGTTGTCAGCGTTTTTATAAAGTGGTCTACTAACCTCCATCTGGATTTTTAAGCAATGTTCTTGCTTTGTAAACACAATGTTTCTTATTTTTCACGTGCGATCATTTGCATTATCTGATGAAAATACAAATCCATAATTAAATTGGTTTATTCTATCTTTTTATTGTGTTTGTAAATCCTGATATTTCTTTTGAGACATTGTAGTTTTTAGTGTGATAGGAAATTATCTCTTTCTTCAATATCAAAAACGTACTCCAGGATATTGCGGAGATACTGCTGAAAATCGTTCTTTCAGATAATTAGGACATTGTGTGGCACTGATTATTCCAGCTGCAACTATACGCTGCATCAACATACACTCCTTCTATCCAGAATTTTAACAAAGTCTTCCTGTTCTTTTTGAAAGTGAAACACCTTTTTCCTCTTCAAATTTCATTTTTATAATCCAGCATTACTCCTGATTTATCTTTTTGGAATTATCGTAAAAATTAGGAATTACTGGTATTAAATATTCAGAATATTTCTGATTTTTCCAGTCCTTGAGTTTTTCAATATATTTATCAACGCCTGTTGTTGCAAGATTGTCAAAAGATGTTTCAGGTTTTCCTTCAAAATTAAAAACACTTGCACTCTGTATTCTCCCAAAACTGTCATCAAATTGGTCAAGACTTTCCATTGTATCCGCTTTGTTTTCATTTTTTGTTCCCATAAATCTTTCACGCACTTTTTTTTCTGGCTTTTTCACGTCTAAATCTACATTTGGATAAATTCCAAACCAGACAGTGTTATCAAAATCATTCTTCTCGTTGGTTGTATTTAAAAATGCACAATTTTTATCTTTATTTCCAGCTTTTACTATCATTTCAGGCTTCACATTTGTAATTAAAAGTGTCGGTTTCATCATTCCCATTCTGACATCATACTGCTCGAAAAACATTTTTACACCTAGTATCTTTTTCAATTAAAGGTTTTTGTGATTTTTATAAAAATCTTCTTGAGCTGATTTATAAAATGACAAATAATTATTATAATTTTGAACTTCCTGTTCAGGATCAACATCTACAAAAGTTTTTGCAAGTGGTACAAAAGTTCTAACAACCAAGTCGCTTATATATTTATTTGGCTCATCTGTCACATTTTTCATAATCATCTCGAAAGCTTCAACTCAGACTGTTGTATTTTTCTTCAATCATCGCAAGGCTTGTCTGATTTTTCCTGTTTATATTCAATGACTTCCAGTTCTCCTTTTTCTCCAACACAGCATTCCCAATTTTATTTTCTGATTTAAAATTATTTGAATCATTTCAATTAAAAAGTCTTGTTTTTAATATCTTCTATCATAGTGGCAACATTCCAAGTACGATTGCTGCAATTCTCAGAGGCTTCTTCAAATTTTGAATTAAGTTTATCTCCAAGTTCCAATTTTTCAGATTTTCATCATCCAGTTCTTCGTATTTCTGATAAATGTATGCAATTTCTTTTTCTTGTCTGCTTAATATCCTCGATAACTTTTTGGCGAAATTAATTCCAAAATATTTTCAAATTTAAAGTCAACATTTCTGTTCCTTGTGATTTTCTAGCTTCAATCAATGTACTTAACATTTTTGAAAAACGTATTTCCATTATTTATTTTTAATTTCCGTTATCAAATCTTCTAGGAATCCCTTCAGGTCAAAATATATCTGATACTTTGACTTTCTGCATCAAAATAACTCAGCAAACTTTCGGATCAAATTTTTCCAAAGAAATTCATCAAAACTCCCAACTAAAAGATGTTGATTAATCTCAATAATATTCTCATCATCAAGTGAATCCAACCCCTTAGAATCATTAATTAGTGTCAAAATATCCATTTTTCTGGATTAATTTCCTCAAATAAAATCGTTCGATTAGTCTGATTTATAACATTCTTATTCCCCATATTCCTTTTAAAATTATTCTTAATATCATATAAAAATTAACTATTACCTATCGACTTTTTACATCCATTTAAACTAATTTTATATAATATTTCAAATAACTTTATTTTTCCCCTTCTTTTTATTTTAATTTATTTTTAATCAATATAATGATACACTATAATTAAAAATTTTGTCAATATCATTATTTTTAATTTTACATCATATCTTTTGACTTCATTCAAATTTTTCAAGCAAATATTCAGTATATTTTACCATCGTCATAAATATAAAATATTCCTTTATAAATTGCCATATCTGTATTTTTATAATCTGCCATATTTTTATTTCTTTTAATATTTTGTTTTGCCTGTTATCAATATTTTGTTATCAACAAATAAGATAAATCCCAAAAATACTATCCTTCATTTCAAAAACTTTATTATTTTGATTTCCCTTCTCCTAGCCAGCCATTCTTCTTCTGAAATTCCTTCTATCTTTGACAATTTATCAAAAACATTATCAACATTTGTTAGATATATATATCAATTTTCGCAATTCCCAAATTCAGATTATATGTTAAATATCTTAATATAATTTCAATATCTTTAATATTAAAATTTTTCTAATATTTGATACATCAGTTTTTCTTTAGGGTGTATCTTTATGTTTTCAATATATTGCAAATATTGATAATAACATATATTTGTATATTCATTATCTGCTAATAATAATAGGGAATTTCTTTTTCTCATTTCAATTAATAACTTCATCATTTGAAAACTTTTTCTTCTTGAGTTAAATTTTTAAATTCTTGTAATTCAGAACCAATTTTATAATTTTTCATCTTTCAAACGAATATATTTCTCCAGTTCTCTCATTTTTCGTATTTATTGAAGATATTTTCAAATATTCATTAATCATATCCCAATAAGAATACTCACTATTAAATTTTTCAAGATTAATGTATGCACTATAACTTTTATTTTCCACTTTTTGTTTCCCCTCTTTTACAAAAGTTTATTTTCCCATTGTACTTTTGTATATCTTCTTTATTTTAGCTGACAAGCAACTAATAAAAACAATAAAATCATATTTTATCTCATATCATCTCCTTTGAAATCAATTTATTTATTTCTCAAATTCATTTTGATACTTTCAATTTAAATTTTTCTTAATACTTCACTGATTTTTAAGTTTTTTCGCTTCTACTTGAACAGTATAACTTATAATCATAAATTCAGATTTTTGATTTATCACATCTGTGTATCAAACCATCTCTATAATAATTTTGCAATTATTAAACGCCCTATCGAACTACCTCTACTTGTGCCAGGATGAATTAATATCCATCTTTCTGGATGGATCAATTCTTTCAAAGCCCTGTTATCTTTCTGATGATTAAATACTCCTGTTGCCCAATAATTTCTTGGTTCACCTCTATAGTGCATCTCAATTCATGTGTTCCTGCAATTATTCTTTTCTTTCTCAACGGTTCAACCGTATCAGCACTTCTCTTTTCAATAATATAACCCTCATATCCCATGGCACTGCCGCTTGGATCCAGTATGCTAAATTCAGATAAAGTCGGCATAATTTTTGTTTTCTTCTATTCTTCTAACACTTGTTGTATAATATCCTTGTATTCCCGGTAATAGTGGACATGTTTACAACTCACCAACTTCTTGAGAATTTTAGTATTATTTGACTTTTAGCATTACTTTTCCACTTTTGTATTTTTATTAACAGATTCTACAGTACTGAGATTTTGAGTTCAAAAATATTCGACTGATATTTAGTTGACACCCTCATTAATCTCTATTTTAGGACTATTGTCATCTGTAGTAGCATTATTAGAATTTATAGCTTTTGATGAACCATGAGTTTCGTTCCATTCTCCCTGACTAAATGGACACACAGCCAAACTTCTTTCCATCTTATTCCATTTAAAATATCTTTTGTATCTGGAGGGTATTTTGTAGATGTATAAAAGCATTTTCCTATTCAATCCAATTTGTAATATCTGATGATTTTTATCTTTTGCTTCGGAACAAATTTTTGTGTCTGCTTTACATTATCTTGTATTTTATAGTTTTCTAACTTTACTTGTTCTGTATTAGTGACATTTATATCATTATTTAATTCTGATTCGATTAATCTTTTTGCATTTTTCTGTTACAGTCAGGTTTCAGCTCGCATTAAGTAACCATAGGCTATCACTAGAGCAGCATTTTTGCAGAATAAAAATTTTCTTTCGTAATCGCATAGACTTAACCCATAATTTTTATTATCCCTTTTTGTATCAAATTTAGGTCCTGATTTTTGTTTTTACACTCTTGTAAGCTTCTTTGAATGCGTAAAATATTCTTTGTCTTAAATTTTTCCTTTTCATGAGTAGCTTCTTGATTTGCAATTTGCACTTTTGATTTGTTTGCATTTATAAAATTTTCAAGATTTTTCTTCTTTGATTTACTTAATTTTGCATTTCAATCATATCATCTTTTGCAAAATACGAACGCGTGGTATTCGTTACTCCAGTTTTATATTTCTTCCATTTGGCATATTTCTGTGCCTCTCAGCTGTGTCTGCATAAAATTATTATTTATATCACTGCAAATATTTAGTGATAGCTTATACTGACAATCAGCATCTCTTTCAGCTTCATTAACTTCCTTATTTTTGGTAACCGCAGTTCCTACATCTTTTTGTCCAGCGTCATCAATACTTATCACTCCACCATGCGTGCATTGTATAGTCGAAATATCCAGTAATGCAGGCTTATCTCTCACTTTCATCCGTATTTTTCTCCCATGTTCCTATTAATGCAGGTTGTGCAAGTCCCAATAGCGCTACATGATTTAAAAGGCTGAATGTTTGTATCATTTATATTTGCCTGCTTTGCTCCTTTAAGCATTACTCTATCCTCATTTATTATTAATCTGCTGATGTCTTTCCCAAGTGTACACTTTAACATGCAATTAGTATTTACAAATAACTCTCCAGTAGGATTTATAACATTCTCCAAATCATAAAATGATTTATAAAAAGAATACAAGTCCATAGAATCAATATTTGCAGCATAATCTCTCAATTCTTTGCTGTCCTAAATAATGCTAAAATAAGACGCCTTTCTTTTCAAAGTCAAGTCATCTCTGTAATTTTCATGGACCTCATCTATCAAATCACTTATTTTCCTTATATTTTCATACCTTTTATAGCTAATTTTGAAGTTATCCAGTCATTTAAAAACAGTCGTTATCATATCACTCCCAATCTTTCTGCAAGCCTGTCAAACAATCCCATTTCATTTTTGAAGGCAAATCTATTCCTTGTGTGATATACCATATACAGTAATTTCCTAATATATTACTATCTCTGTATTTATGGTTATCAAAATATTTAATTTTCATTTTCTTCCTTAAATCCAGTCTGGAGCTTCTAAAATTCAGTATTATATTGTCAATTAGCTTCTTGACAAAGGAAAACCGCCTGTCCCATTTCTCATCGATAAAATAAGTTTTTCATATTCTCAACTCATTTTTCACCAAGTTCCCTTATCAAATTTTTCATCTTGTCTTTTTCGCAATTCTGACGGCTGTTTTTACTAACTTTTTATAATAATTTTCGTCAATATCCTTTATTCCTTGCATGTATTTATCATATTTTTCAGGTAATTGATTTTTCAATCTACTTCCTCATCTTTTACATGTATCTGAATCACACCCTGTATTTTTATCCACATAATCATTTTAGCTTCTTAGAATTTATTTTCAGGCTTTTTATCAGGAAATTTCACATATTTTGCTGAATATTGACTAAGTACGTATTCTAGTGACTCTACGCTAGTTTTATTTGGAATGATATGAATAAATATAATAAACTATATCCTGTATCCGCAAAACTTCATTATTCTCCTCTCTTCCCCTCAAACATCAAATCCATGCTGTCTTATCACATTTCCCAATATTCTCGTTGTCTTTTGGTTGCCTCATCATACATTTTTCAAAATAACATTTTATATCTTCCTTATTCTCTTCCAGTACTTTTTGCCAGTCTTAGTTTCCAAATATTTTTACATAATCCTGATTATAAAGATTTTCATCTTGGAAACTTAGCTTTGCAGTCTCTTCAAAATAGCTTCTTCAGGATTTACAAAAAGGCTAGTTCAGGTAGCTTTTCCATTTTCAGCTCTATCCCTTTTATACTCTTCACTATCCCAGACTTTCTTCAAATTTTTGTCCATTAAACGTAAACACACCTGTTTTATTATTTTCCAGTACTTTCTGTTGAATTTTGAATTTTGTGTTTGTATTGATTTTTGTTGAGAATTATTTGAAACATTAGTTTTAGGTTTTGCTGAACCACAGCCTGCTTATTTATATTTTTATTATCAGTTTGAGTATGAGTTCTTCTCTACAACTTTGGTCCCAATTTCACAATTATCTTTAAATCCAATAATTACTGATAAATCGTGTCCTGCTAAATTTTCAGCATAAAGTAAGGAAGGCATTGCATTCCCATCTACTGGTATTCCCCATACTCCTTTAAAATTATTTTTCCAAAGCATTAGACATTGCACCTTGTCCACATAAATGTAGGATCAGCAAGCATTCCAGATGATGTAAGCAAAAACTTTTCCTCTTAAGTCTTCTGCTTTATAGCTGATTTCTTTTTCATTATTATTGTTTTTACTCTTGCTTCAGAAGCTGTTACTTTTTCAGGTGCTTTGTAAACTGCATTTTTTAGAACTGCTATATTTTTACAAAATTTTATCCTTATGTTTTTCAAAGTCGCCATCTCATTTAACAGAACGCATTATTACCTCATCTTGAGCTGCTGGAGTATTTAAAAACTTTGTTTTTCCTGTTAATTTCCATTTTGTGGCACCTTCACCTATAAATCTCGCATTTGCCCAAGTCGAGCCTTTGGAAGCCACCCCATGTCCATCAAAACATCTGTTCCTATTTGATATTTTCCAATATAATATTTTTGATCTGCTAAATTATATTTTCCTCCACTTTCCAGCTTAGCCAATTTTTCAAAAATTCAACCACTATCCCAATATCTACCCCATTAAATTTCCTATTTACCACAATTAATTTCCCCCTTTTTAATTTTATGATTTTTCCTAAAATTAACTTTATCAACTCAAATAAAACTATCCCATCCTCTCTTTTATCTTAAAAACTTCTTATTTATAATTAATTTTTATCATAAATTATTTTAACTGGCTCTTATGTATGTACCCTTTCATATAATATCCCCTCTTATTATAAAAATAAACATATTTCCATCCTTCTTCATTTGAAATTTCCTCAACTGCGACATATATTTTACTAATTTATGAATTATAGAACTGTCTGAAACTATAACTTTCTCTTACATTAACTATCTTCCCTTGAAGTCGTTATAAAAACTTTACTCCTTTTAGGAACTATTTCTCCAAAATCTCATATTCCTCTCTCCACATTTTCCTCGCTTTTCATATCCGTTATTGCATAATTTGTGGCACCACTTGCCGCAACTGTTGATAAAAACAGATTATCTCCATCAATACTTTCCAGTTGATAACCTAAATCTACTGTATCATCTTGCAATTATTTTTCCATTTTTGTAAAAATTGTCTGCCTGTTTGATTGTCCAGCATAAGCGTACGGATAAATAAGTGTGTACATTGAATAAGTTTTATTTGTAAAAACATTACACTTTCGACTTTTATCATCTGCTTTCTGTAGAATTTTTATTATATTCTTCAACTGTTTTTATAAATTTCTTTTTGGTAGTTTATCTAATGTAATTTCCTTTGTAGAAAGTTCCTTTACAATTTTTACTGTTTCAAAGCCATTTATTTTATTTTCAAATTCTGAAAAAGTTTGAGTATTTTATCGTATTTTTCCTTTTTTGAGCAAGTTCTGGATATTTTTGTTCAATAAAATATTTTCAGGAATCATAAAATTATGATAACTTTTCATATACATAATCCATAATTTCCCTTTGGAATTTCACGTAATTCCAACCTTTTTAAGTTTTTAATCGAGAAATTTCCTCAACTCCCATTTTCAATGGATTAAAACTTACATCCAAATGTTCCAACTTTGTTAATTTTTCAATTCCTCTAATATCACTTTATTTTGTTATTTGTATCCATAGTTCCTTTCAAATTTGTCAAATTTAATAACA